>Ga0315298_1000067_pt1 | contig 192398 bp, 178 predicted proteins | sample WHS_1_MG_FD_203077 | JGI IMG/M metagenome (GOLD analysis project Ga0315298, IMG submission 203077) | Extremophilic microbial mat communities from Washburn Hot Springs, YNP, Wyoming, USA - WHS_1_MG | ecosystem: Environmental > Aquatic > Thermal springs > Hot (42-90C) | place: USA: Wyoming... | reverse complement strand
AAACCCCGGAATGACACTGGATTGCTTCTGGTGTGAGAATCCGTTGTACTTTAGCCTGAAGTACAAAGAGAAGGCCGAGCAAACGCTTGATCCGATAGTGATCATCTTGGCAAGTACAGTTATCGTCGTAATCGTCGTAGCCGTGGTCGCGACCGTGTTGCTGCGGAAGAAGAAAGAGCGAAAGATGCTCGAGGAAGAGGAGGAACCAGAAGAAGAGAAGTAAAATCTAAGTCCTCTTGAAAAGCCTTCGGAAAGGCGCGCTTTTTCGTTTTGTTGCGCCTTTCCTTAAAGCATTTTTTAAGTATTTTCATCATAGATTTTTCCCGCCGCGTCTTGTCGGAATAAGGATAGTGTTCTTCATGCCTCAAAGGATTGAAAAGACGGATCGACGGATCTCATCACATCCTTGTGAGGGATGGATTTCGTTCAGCAACGCTTTTATACAAAAGCAATAATCACGATTCATCCATCCGGGGGTCCAGGGACAAGATGGGTTCACGAGAGAAGTCGTGTGCGAGGCATCCGATTCGCCTCTCAAGGGTCGATTTCACTGATCGAGGCGGTTAAAAAATGGCAAGATCGATGCGTGGATATTTCCTGAGGAAATTGGTCTATCTTTTCATAACCATCCTCCTTATAATGACTTTCAATTTCATTCTGTTCAGGGTCATGCCCGGCGACCCCATCAGGCTTCTGTTCCCGAGAGGTGCTAGCCCAGAGACGCTTGAGGAATGGAGACATTTGCTCGGACTTGACGCGCCATTATTTGACCAATACATCAATTACATGGTTGGTATGTTCACTGGTGACTGGGGCGTTAGCTTCAAGTTCTCCCAGCGGACACCGATTCTGGATATTATCCCGCCGTTCCTTATGAAGACATTATTCTTATCCGGGGTCGGAACAGTCCTCGCCATCGTCCTCGGGGTCATATACGGCCGCGAGTGCGCGTGGAGGAAGGGTAAGCTGTTCGATAGGATAGGTTCTACGGTTGCAGTAGTATTCTATTCCGTCCCGACCTTCCTTTTCGCCCTGTTCTACATCATGTTGTTCGTATACTTCTTCCCTGGATGGCCGTTGTCCGGGGCGACCAGCCCTGATACCTATTTCTCACAGATGAACATCTTTGAACAGATCATCGATATCGCGCAACATGCCTTCCTGCCTATAATGTCATTGATCATCGAGAGCTTAGCGGGATTCGCTCTCATCGTCAGGAGCAGCCTGATAGATGTTCTGACCGAGGACTACATACTGACCGCAGAGGCCAAGGGGCTGGAAGGAAGGGACATCTTGAAGAAACACGCTATGCCGAACGCCTTGCTGCCCGTTGTCGCGGTGATAGCGCTCAACGTCGGATGGATCGTGGGCGGCACGGTCATGATAGAATACATCTTCACGTACAAGGGGATCGGATACCTCTCTTGGGAAGCAGTCCTCGGATATGATTACCCGCTTCTCCAAGCGGTGTTCTTCTTGGAGATTATAGCGGTACTGGTTGCAAACTTCATCGCGGACATACTGAACTTCTACCTAGACCCGAGAGTGAAAATCTGAGGTGACACGGTGGCCAAAAGCGTCAAAGTCGACCAGAAAAAGGTCCTTATACATCTTCTGATAGTTGCGTTCTTGTTCCTTTTCATCGGGATAGGGGAGACATACAATACTTCGTTGAAGGTAAGTGAACTCTCCTTGCTTGCAGGATTCATTATGGGGATAGCCGCAGGATTGATGACGGCTGCCATTATAAGCTTCTTATCCGATGATGCGAGTCAGCGGAAGATAGCGCTTGTGATGCTGATAGCCAACCTTGTCACGGCGATAGGCGGCTCGCTCTTCTTTATCCTGCTCGCATCGCTCTCAGGTCGGGCAGTTGAGTTGAACACACTCCTGAGCACGGCTCTCATACTCGCCCTTGCTCTTTATGTGATATGCATATTGACGATGGTCTCGATTGTCAAGATCGTCGGGGAGCAACGGGTGCGGAAACTTGCAATGGCCATTGGAGAAACGAGGAGCGAGAAAATCAAGCTCGCTGCAAAACAGCTCAACAAAGTTTGGACGCAATTCAGCCAGAACCGAATCGGGATGTTCGCGTTCTACGTGCTTGTCATTATCACGATAATCGCTATCATTGGCCCTTCCATTGCCCCAGAGGATCCGTTGACGCCCATTACGAATCCGGAGAGCCAATTGCCTATGCCGCCATCAGAAAAGCATTGGTTCGGGACTGACTTCGAATCGCATGACGTCTGGGCACAGTTCCTTTACGGTGCTCGAACCTCTCTGATAGTCGGACTCCTGGCCGGCCTTATCTCGCTGGCCATCGGGACGGTTGTTGGGCTTGTCGCAGGATACTTTGGCAGGGCCTGGGACGAGGTCCTTATGAGGCTTACCGACTTCTTCCTTGTCATACCCTGGTTCCCATTGATGATAGTCCTTGTCGCCATCCTCGGCAGGAGCCTGTGGGTGGTGATATTCGTCATCGGTATCGTTTCCTGGTCCCCCACGGCGAGAGTCGTCCGTGCCGCGGTCCTCTCGATAAAGGAGAAGATGTATATCGAGAGATCCAGGGCTTTGGGAGCGAGCAATTTCCACATCATCCAACGGCACATATTTCCCAACGTCTTCCCGCTAATCGTGGCTACGAGCATACTCCTCGTCGCAGAGGCGATTTTCTCGGAAGCTTTCCTGGACTTCTTCGGCCTGGGCGACCCGAACGTCGTCAGCTGGGGATGGATGCTCGAGAGAGCACATGACAAGTCCGCAATGCTGAACCTCTGGTGGTGGTGGATACTGCCGCCATCCGTAGGCATCATCCTGCTGATCATGAGCTTCTACCTCGTCGGAGACACTCTCGACGAGATTCTGAACCCGCGCTTGAAGAGGAGATAGCCTGGGCTCCCGTGCGACACAAGCTCTGACCTGAATGTTTATTCTGTTCAGGGCTGATATCCCTCGCACTTGGGCGAGAGCTTGACAATCGAGATCGACGGCGCATTTGGAGAGGGGGGTGGCCAGATAGTCCGGACCGCAATCGCTCTTGCGGGAGCTCTCCGGAAGGAAATACGTATATACAATATCAGAAAAGGCAGGAGCCCCCCGGGGTTGCGTCCTCAACATCTTGCAGCCGTAAGCCTCGCTGCCGAAATATGCGACGCAGATGTGTCCGGCCTTAAGGTCGGGTCAACGGAGATCCGATTCACGCCGGGGATCTGCACCGGCGGGGAATACGAAAGGGACATCGGTACGGCTGGAAGCATCTCGCTCGTGCTTCAGACCTGTCTTATACCGGCATTGTTCGCGAAGTCACCGACGATACTCCGTATAAAGGGAGGCACTGATGTGCCGTGGTCTCCGCCGATGGACTATCTCGCTTGTGTCTTTCTGCCGATAATCCAGAAGATGGGTGTCGCCGTGGAGCTCGAAATCGAGCAAAGGGGGTTCTATCCCTCCGGGGGCGGTTCTGTCGTGGCGACCATCTCGCCCGTCGGTGAGTTGAGCCCAGTAGATCTCTCGGACAGGGGAGAGCTGAAAGGGATAGGCGGCAGAGTGGTCTGCAGGAATCTCCCGCAACACGTCGCGGAGAGGATCAAGAATTCCGCACTCAAGATGCTATCCAGCTATCCATCTGTGAGCATCGAGACGGAATCCATGACCGGTCCGAGCACCGGCGCGTCCGTTGTACTATTCGCGGATTTCGAAAACACGCGCGTCGGCGCTTCTGTTCTCGGGGAGAAAGGGCTTCCGGCAGAGAGGGTGGGGGAAATGGCTGCAAGCTTTCTAATCGAAAGCATCAATTCCAACGAGACCCTGGACGAGCATGCCTCTGATCAGATAATACCGTTCATGTTCCTTGCAAGAGGGCGCTCCGCGTTTAAGACTTCGGAACTCACGTCGCACGCGAGGACAAACCTTGGAATAGTCCGACAATTCATAGACAGGAAAGCTGTCGTGAGCGAAGAGGGAAGGCTCGTCCGGGTATCTGTCGAGTAAACCTCATCCGTACATATCGGGCCTTGCCTCTGGCTTGGGCGTGACCTTCTGGACAGCTTGCATTTGGATTTCCCTCAACCTCGCCTCGATGCTCTGCGCTTCCTGGAAAAGCGGTCCGGCGTCCAGTTCTATCCCCAGCACGAGCTTATCGATCGCCTCCAGCACAAGCGCGGCCGCACCGGCGTCCGGGAAATCCGGATGCGCCTCTGCGAGCAGCGTTATCACGTCGAAATCCCTTGCCATCCCCTCAATAAGGAGCATGCCCGCAACCCCAGTAATCACCCCTTCGTCGAATGTCTGGAAATGACCTTTGCGAATTATCTCCCGCGCGCGCTCCGTGCTTCCGACGGCAAATATCGCCTTCGAGAGCTCCTCCTTCTCCTTGAGGTCGGGATCTACGATCAGGCCTTCCGGCGAGATGATCATCTTGCATCTGTTCTCGATCGCCCAATCGATCAGCGCTTTCGAGATTGGCCTAATCATATTTGGAGGGGATTGGAATTCTGACACGAACGCGACAAGGAGATCGCCCTTCTTCGTGCGCTCTCCTGCGTAGATCCTAACAGGGCTAAGGGGGACTGCGTCTCTGACCAACGTGACGTGCGGGAAGCTGTCGGAGTCCATTACGCCGATCTCCTGCATGTTAAGCAGTTTGATGATATAATTGGTGGCGATCGAGCTTACCAATCCGACGCTCGGGAAGCCGTCGATAATCGTTGCTCCTTCCAGATCGATCCTGCGCATTTCTGTGATCTCGATTTCCTTCACGTGTGATGTAATCGGAAAGGACGATATTAAAGAATCGGGCTGATGAGAAGTTGATAACCTATTGGCCATCGCAAGGTTGATAATCGGGCAATCTCGTAATCCGTTCTCGGAATATTAGATGAGAGTCCTAATCAACTGCGCCATGTCAGTGGACGGCAAGATAGCCCTGCCGAGCAGGAGGCAGACCCGAATATCAAACGAAGAGGACATGAGAAGAGTTCACTGGCTGAGAAACCAGGCCGATGCGATCCTGGTGGGGATAGGAACAATATTAGCCGATGATCCCAAGCTGACCGTCAGCGAGAAATACGTGCCCGACCCGCGCCAACCTTTGAGAATCGTACTGGACTCACAGGGGAGAACTCCGACGGACGCGAAGGTCCTGCAGGGGCCAGCAAGGACCTTGATCGTGACGAGCGAGTCCTGCAAGAGGGAATTCCCGGGAGCGGAGACGGTCCGATTCGGCAAGAAGGAAGTGGACCTGAGAGCCCTGCTGAGATACCTGGAAGGCCGAGGCGTAAAAACTCTCATGGTCGAAGGCGGTGAGACCGTGATATGGTCCTTCTTGCGCGATGGTCTGGCTGACGAACTCACCGTGTTCGTCGGAAGCATCATCCTCGGCGGGAAGGGATCGCCAACCCTCGCCGGAGGCGAAGGATTCCAATCCCTTGACGAAGCCAGAAAGCTCGTCCTGAGGAGCTGCGAAAAGCTCGGGGACGGCGTGTTGCTACGGTACGAAGTGATCAAATGAACCGCGAGCCGACAAACAAGAAGTTTATGGCGGACCACATGCTCGGGTCGCTCGCCCGATGGTTACGAATGATGGGATACGATTGCAGATACGAGAAAGGGCTTGCCGACGATGACATAATCGACATCTGCGAAAAGGAAAATAGGATCTTGCTGACGCGAGACGAAGAGCTCGCGACAAAGAGCAAAGGGTTCTGCCTTAGGACGACCTCATTGGACGAACAGCTCTTGGAGGTGAGCAGGAGTCTCGATCTCAAGTTCAATCCTTCAAACATGAGATGTTCCTTATGTAACGGCCCTCTTGTCAGAATCGACAGGGATAAGGCCGCGGCCGAAGGCGGGGTACCGCAAAGGTCGCTCGATATCGCCACGGAGTTCTGGCAGTGCGATTCCTGCAAGAAGATATACTGGAATGGCACACATTGGGACGGAATATTGGGTCGCTTCAAGAGGCTTGGGCTGGCGGGTGATGACGAATGAAAAAGCTCCTCGCGCTCTCCGTTATCCTATTCATCTCGGCCATAACGATGATCGCAATATCCGTGATTTTGGGCGAGTCCGAGTTCGGGTTGTTCATCATATTCCCATTCGTGATGGGGTCCGGCGTTCTTGCGGTCACGGGAGCGGTTCTGATGTTTGTCTCCATACTCCTCATGTTCATATCAATTGCGAGCCAGCTTCCGACGCACGAGGAAATACGGCCGACAACAGCCCAACTGCCCGTGACCCCCAAGAGGGAATACGGCGGTGTAGTGATGATCGGTCCTTTCCCCATCGCGTTCGGCTCGGACTCGAAAATCGCCAGGATAATGATGATGATAGGGATCCTCGTATTCCTACTGATAGTCATCGTACTTATACTATCGGCGCTTGCTTAGGCTCATTTCTTGCAAAGGGCCAGGAACCTCGAGAATATCTCATATCCGTGTTCCGTATGCTCCACTTCGGGATGGAACTGAACACCGAATATCGGCTTCTTCAAGCATCGCATTGCCTGCACCTTGGAATTGTCCGAATGAGCCAATACCTTGAAACCCGAGGGGACAACCTGGACCTCGTCATTGTGCGACTCCCAGCCGATGAACTGTCGCGGCAGGCCATCGAACAGGACATCCGGGTCATCCACATATATCATCATCTTCCCGAATTCCGGTATTGCGGAAGGCCCGGCCTTCCCCCCGAAGTGCACGGCCATGAATTGGATGCCGGCACAGATACCTAGGATCGGGATGTCAAGCTCGTCGAGATATTTTCCGTTAAGCCCCATTGCCTCTATGTTCGTCCCCACGCGCGGGGAGCCGCCCGAGAGAACAATGCCGTCGGCATCGATCTCCTCGACAGGAGTGGTGTTAGGTATGATGGCGGCATCTGCGCCCAAGTCTCTCACGACTCGCCACTCGCGATGCGTCCATTGGCCACCGTTGTCGACTATTAGTATACGCATATGCAGCCCCCGATTGATAACTCGATAATAAAACATTCTACGATATCCGCCAAGCATTATCCGTGTATCTTCGTGCCGTGATCTTGGCCAGATAACACCGACCGCAAAGCGTAACGCCTTAGACCGTTCGCGATCCATGCAGTCTTGACCCCGCTGTTTATAGCGTGAACGCAGGCTTCGGTCTTGGGCAACATTCCTTCCTTGATTATCCCTTTCGCGACCAGGTCCTGAATTTCCGATATCCTGAGCTCCGGAGCGAGCTGTGCTCCGTTCGGGCCAGGGATGTATATCCCGTCAACGTCCGTCAGTAGCACGAATCCCTCCGAGCACGCCCCGGCTATGCTCCCCGCTGCGGTGTCAGCATTGATGTTCAGTGTCATGCCCGACTTGTCCTTGCCGATGGGCGCGATTATCGGGACGCGCCCCCTCTCTATCGCTTCCAACACTATGCGCGATTCGACTCTCACGACCTGACCGACCCTTCCGAGGTCTACGAACTTCTTCGACCCGCCGTTATCGACCAGGACCGGAGGTTTCCTCTCGCATACCAGCAGTCCATCGGCACCCGAGATCGGCTCTGGGACAACACCGACACTTCTGAAAATACTGCAGATCTCCTTGTTCGCCTCGCGCATGACCTCTTCGACTATTTCCATCGTCGCATCGTCGGTGATCCTGAGACCTGCGACTTTCTTCGACGTCAAGCCAGCATCGGCCATCCGCCTTGTTATCTCCTTGCCGCCGCCGTGGACTATTGCGAACCTCAGATCCTTCCCTTGGAGGTAGACGACGTCCTCTGCAAGATATCGGATCGCCCTCTCGTCGTCCATCGTGCTTCCGCCGAGCTTTACTGTGACGATCTTTCGATTCGAGTGTTGTGACAAGGGATAACACCATCGCATTCTATGTCGTGTACTCGGCGTTTATCCGCACGTAATCATAGCTCATGTCGCAGCCCCAGGCAGTTGCTTCACCGTTGCCGAGATTGAGATTGACCAGGATATCGATCTTCGAATTGTGCAGCAATTGTCTCGCAAGCCTGTAATTCTTATCATCCACGAGCGCGAGAAGCTTGCCATTCGAGATGAGATCTACAGAGCCCGATTCCGAGGCAAGCGTCAGTGAGACCTTGTCTTCCACGATATCCGCCCCAGAAGCGCCTATCGCCGTTATAATCCTCCCGAAGTTTGGGTCCTCCCCGAAAATCGCGCACTTGACGAGATTCGACGATACGACTGCTTTCGCGGCGATCTTCGCGTCGCGCTCGTCCTTCGCACCGATTACTCTGACCTCTATCAGCTTCTTCGCACCCTCGCCGTCCCTTGCCAACTGCTTCGTCAGGGACTGCAGCAGAGCCGTCAGGGCGGATTGGAATCCAGGGTCGACATCGAGAACCTTGCGGTTACCCGCCTTGCCATTGGCAAGTATTGCACACATATCGTTCGTGCTCCTGTCCCCGTCGATGTTCAGCATGTTGATCGATTTATCAAGCGACGATTCGAGCATGCTCTCCAATGCGACGGACGAGATCGAGGCATCGGTCGTTATGAACGAGAGCGTCGTCGCTTGCCATCTCTTCAGCTCTGGCGATATCATTCCCGAGCCCTTCGCCATTCCGCCGATGGTGATTCTTGTCCCATCCGAAAGGGTAGTGACCACCGCCGCTTCCTTCGGCACCGTGTCCGTCGTCATTATCGCCAGGGCCGCGTCACGCGCGTGCTTCCGCGTGGCTCCGAGACTCTTGCTGGCCATCTGAATCCCAAGCCGTATCTTGTCCATCGGCAGGTACTTGCCTATTAAGCCGGTCGATGAGACGATGATTTTTTCCGGGGAACATCTGAGCGCGAAACCCGCGAGCGATGCCATCTCCCTCGCGTCCATCAATCCGCGCTCGCCTGTCAGGGCATTTGCGAGCCCGCTATTGACGACTATGCCCGAGATCTTCCCTTTCTCGATATGCTCCTTCGTCACTACCAGGGGAGCGGCTTTAATCTTGTTGGTCGTGTAGAACGCCGCGGCGTCGCATTCTGATTCCGAATAGACAAGTGCCAGATCCTTCTTCCGATTCTTTATCCCGCAGTGAACGCCGCTCGCCAGAAAGCCTTTCGGCGCGGTTATCCCACCATCGATGAACGTGAAGGTCATCGGCTCACACCCCGAGGCCTGGGGATTCCAAACCAGTCGACTCGTCCAATCCGAACATTACATTCATGTTCTGCACCGCCTGGCCCGAACCACCCTTGCAAAGGTTATCGATAGCGGAGAAGGCAGATACGAGGCTCCTGCTGACCCTCATGAGCGCGACGTCACAGTAATTCGATCCTATCACGGAAGGAAGCCGCGGAACGCCGTCAACGAGTCTGACAAACTTGTTGTTCTCCGCGAAGACGTGATAATGCTTCATGATACCCTCGAAGTCGGCATCTGGAGAAATACGCACGTAGCAGCTCGTCTGTATGCCTCTTACTATCGGCACGAGATGCGGCGTGAACGATACCTCACCGACCTTGCTAGATATCTGCCTCAAGACGTTCTCGATTTCTGGCAGATGGCGATGCGTCCCGACCTTGTAGGGCATGACGTTTGCCGCCACCGCAGGATGATGCGTGAACTCCCCGGGCGTGGCGCCGGCGCCGCTCGTCCCGCTCTTGGAATCTATGATGACGTCCCCGGATATCGCGTTCGACCATGCGAGAGGTATCAGCGCGAGGAGCGCACCCGTAGGATAGCATCCAGGGTTCGCGACCAGTTGTGCATGCTTGATCTCGTTTCTGTTCAGCTCCGTGAGACCGTAGACTGCCTTTGATAGATTCGCCGGATCAGTGTGCCTTTTCCCGTACCATCGCTCGTATTCCATTGCGTTCCCGAGGCGGTAGTCCCCGCTCAGATCAATGACCCTACAGCCGGCGCTCAAAAGGGACGGCACGATCTCCATCGAGGAGCCATGTGGCGCGGCGACAAAAACGACATCGGATTCCTCCGGATGGGCTATCTCGGGGACATATTCCTTGTCGATTATGCGACCCAGGGCGGGATAGACTTGGGCTATCTTCTTCCCGGCGCTCGAGCGTGAAGTCACCTCGCACAGCTCGACCTTTGGATGCCGCGATAGTATGCGAAGCAGCTCGAACCCCATATAGCCGGTTCCTCCGATGACGGATGCTTTGATCATTCACCGATACCTTCCGACGATCTCTCTCAGATGGATGAGATATGGTTGAGCCGAGCTTGTCCATTTAGACATATTGGCCTCAAGCCGACAGGCCGAAAACCTCGATGTCCAAATTCGGACAGGTTCATTCCCATTCTATTGTCGCGGGCGGCTTGTTCGTGATGTCATATACCACGCGGTTGACCCTGTCCTTGAGCGTGTTGGTGATCCTGATGGATATCCTCTCGAGGACCTCGTGGGGTATCCTCGAGTAGTTCGCCGTCATCCCATCGACCGAATCCACCGCTCTCACGACTATGGTCCTACCATACGCGCGGATATCACCTTGGACACCAACGCTTCTGACAGGCAGGACGACCGCGAAATACTGCCAGGGGATCTTCATCTCCCCTCTTCGAGCCGCCAGCTGGATCTCCTCTTCGACTATCGCGTTCGCCTCTCTCGCGAGCTCGACCGCCTCCCTCGTGACCTCGCCGAGCACCCTGATCGCGAGTGCCGGTCCTGGGAACGGCTGTCTCTCGGCGACAGCAATCCCCAACGAACGCGCGACCTTCCTGACCTCGTCCTTGTAAAGGTCTCTGAGCGGCTCGACCAGCTTGAGATCCATCTTTTCCGGGAGACCGCCGACGTTGTGGTGCGATTTTATCGTGTCCCGGATACCTCCACCGCTTTCTATCCAATCCGGGGCGATCGTGCCCTGGACGAGATACTTCGCCCCAAACGCGTTGGCTTCGCGCTCGAACACCCTGATGAACCGCTCGCCGATGATCTTCCTTTTCATCTCGGGATCGATCACGCCCTTTAGGGCGTCGAAGAATTCGTCCGAGGCATCGACTATCTTATGATTTACTTTCAGGTCCGCAAGCATCCTATCGACGTAGTCGGTCTCGCCCTTTCTCATGAGCCCGTTGTCCACATATATCGTCAGAAGCCTGTCCCCGATAGCTCTTGACGCGAGGACAGCTGCGACTGTGCTGTCGACTCCGCCGGAGCACGCGATTACCGCTCTGCCATCAATCGTCTTCCTCAACTGCTCAACGCTGTCCTTGATGAACCTGTCGGGGTCAAACATCTGCTTTCGTCAACTCCTCGTCGTCCTTTTCGACCGATTCGCGCAGCTCTTTCCTGTATTTCTCCAGCGCCTTTCGGACCTTCTTGTCGCTCATCGCGAGCAATTCCGCCGCAAGGATAGCCGCGTTCTCTCCCGAGTCGAGCCCGACGGTAGCCACGGGCACTCCCTTCGGCATCTGGACCATAGAGAGGATCGCATCCAGGCATACCTTTCCCGAGACTGGAACTCCTATGACAGGTTTCGTCGTATGCGCTGCGAGCATACCTGGCAAAGCGGCGGCAAGCCCCGCTATCGCGATGAAGACCTTTATGTCGTCATTTCTCGAGAGCTTCTCGATTATCTCCGGTGTTCGGTGGGCTGATGCGATGTTGACCTTGTATTCTATGCCCAATTTCTTCAGAACCGAGGTTGCCTTTTTCGCTATCTCGAGGTCGCTCTTGCTGCCTAGAACAATCTGGACTACCATACAGAAGAGGCAAGGGGGAAGGGTTTTAAAAAATCTTGCTCGGCTATGCCTTCATTATCGCGAGCAGGAAGACCCCAACCGCAGCCAGGATTCCGATCAGCCCGGCAAGGATGTTCAGGAACGCATCCCAGATGACGCTCCCGAGCTGGATGTCGATCATATCCGTCATCCCGGCGAGCACCGTCCAGACAATCCCGATAACAAGGCCGACTACGAGCAGGATTATCCCGATCAGCCTGCTCTTTCCGCTACCGAAGTATGCGGTGAAAATACCTGCGAGCACCATCATCAGGGCAAAAACCATCAGTACTATGCTCAGAAAACCCATTGCATCCATTCTATCTACCTCAGAACTTGATTCCGGTCAAAGTCTTGGTATCTATCACACCCGGTATCGACCTTACCTTGTCGACGACCACCTGGCCGAGCTGGTTGAAGTCCTCGGCCTCGATCTTCGCGATGAGGTCGTACTCTCCGAACAGCGGATGAAGCTCCACGACCTCCTTGACCTTCAGGAGCTCGTTGTAGACCTCATGCTCTTTCGCGGGTGCGGTGCTAATCAAGATGAACCCGATTGCCATCTATCACTCACCAGTTCAGATAAATGCCTGTCTGCTTATAAGGATTTCGTATGCTCGCCTTTGCTGGCAATAACCGAGGCGATTTCTGGCAGGTAATCCCCGGTCCTTCCGCGTATGGAAACATCACATATACCGGTGACTGGGGTCTCTTCTGGATTGATCTCTATCAAGAATGCGCCCGACCGCTTCGCCGTGAATGGGAGCTCAGCGGCAGGATGGACCAACGCGGATGTGCCAAGTACCAGAAACACATCACATCTTATAGCGGCTTCGAGCGCGCGCGATAATTCTGCGAACGGAAGCTGCTCGCCGAACCATACGACATCGGGTCTGAGCAGGGAGCCGCACTTGCATTTCGGCGGGAGCTCGGTCAGAACCTTCAGACTGAACGTTCCGCAGCCTGCAGTGCATCTCGCTCTCCAGATATTGCCGTGTAGTTCTACGACATTCCTGCTGCCAGCAAGCTGATGAAGGCCGTCTACGTTCTGGGTTATCAGCGTGAAATCCTCTGTCCTCTGCTCGATCCTTGTGAGGGCTTCATGCCCAGCGTTCGGCCTCGCGCGTCTAATCCGTTCGCGTCGCCACGCATACCATTCCCAGACTAGTCTGGGGTCTCGGGAAAACGCCTCGGGGGTGGCGAGCTGCGCCACATCGAATTTGCCCCAGAGACCATCCTTCCCGCGGAAGGTGGGGACGCCGCTTTCGGCGGATATACCAGCACCTGTAAGCGCCACAATTCTCTTTGATTCATTGATTCTACGGACGAGCTCATTGACGAGCTGCGATTCGAGCATATTTATCACCGAACGCGCGCCTGCAGACATCTTCCCAGGATGGAGGGTTCGTCTGTCCTCCGAAGCTCTCGACCGCGAAGGACGCAGCAGCGGATGCGACCATTCCGCACTCTTTGAGACCGTAGCGTCGATACAGCCCCGCATAGAACCCAGCACGATACGCGTCTCCCGCGCCCGTGGTGTCCACGACCTTCCTCGGTCGCACCGGAGGGACGGCTATTGTCTCGCCTGAGCGGGTCATTATCCTGCTGCCGCGCTTTCCCATTGTGACGATCAACGTATCCACGTATGAGAGCAGGTCACTCGCGCGCTCCTTCCTCAAGTATCTGAGCGCGATCCCGAGCTCTGTCTTGTTACAGAAAAAAATGTCGGCGAGCCTGATGATGCTCGAGAACTCCTTCGAAGAGTACACGTAGCTGAGCTCCTGGCCAGGATCGAACGCGACGAGCTTGCCGAGCGATTTCGCGCGCATGCAGACCCTGAGCGCGAACCCCGGTCTGCCAGTACCGACATGGACTATCTCGACGTCCTCTATCGAATGCTTCGGGAGCTTCATCCGGTTCTGTCCGAGCATTACGCCCTGGTCCACAAAGCCAATTTGCCTGTGTGCTTTATCGGAGACGATTATTATTGACGCGGTGCGCTTGCCTTCCACGGTTACCAAATCGGTAAGGTCTATGCCTGCGGATTCGAGATGCCTGCGATAGCTCTCCGGGAAATCAGAACCGACGAACGATGCGAGAGCTGTCGGCACGCCCATCTTTGCGGCATAGAATGCCAGATTACCGGCGGTACCGCCGAATTCGACGCGCTTGTCGATAACCGCCTCGCACGTGTTGATTTCCGGAAACGATTCCACGGTGCATATTGTGTCAACGGCTACATGCCCAAAGACACCCAGGAAATCCTTTCTCGCCATTTGCTCGACCATCTATATCCTCAGGTACCCTCGCGCCATTCCCGCAGGTATCTCTTCTGCTCGTCGGTCAGCGAATCTATCCTCACGCCCATCGATTTCAGGGCCGTCCATGCAACCCATTCATCGAGATCTCTCGGGAGCTCGTGCACCTTCGGTTCGAGCCTGTCGTGATTCTTGGCGAGATACTCGACAGCTAGCGCCTGTAGTGCGAAGCTCATGTCCATGATTTCAACAGGGTGTCCTTGCCCGGCTGCCAAGTTTACGAGCCGGCCATCGGCAAGAAGGTTGATCCGCCTCCCATCCTTGAGGGTATATTCGGTGATGTTCTCCCTGACGATCCGTTTGGACGATGAGAGGGCCTCGAGATCTTTCTTGGAAATCTCGTTATCGAAATGCCCCGAGTTCGCAAGAATGCAATTGTCCTTCATCCTCATGAGATGCTCCTTGCGGACGACGTCCTTGCATCCCGTCGTGGTCACCACGAAATCGGCGTCCCTGACCGCTTCGATCATCGGCATCACATCGAAGCCATCAAGCCGCGCTTCTACGGCCTTTATGGGGTTCACCTCCGTTACCACGACCCGTGCGCCCATGCCGCGCGCGCGCATCGCGATCCCGCGTCCGCACCAGCCGTACCCTGCAACGACGAACCTCTTGCCGGCGATCAACAAGTTGGTTGAAGACATGATGCCATCGAAGGTGGATTGTCCGGTGCCGTACCGGTTGTCGAACAGATGCTTCATCATCGCATCGTTGACAGACACGACCGGGAATCTCAGTGCGCCCTCTTCGGCCATCGCTCTCAACCTGATGATCCCCGTCGTGGTCTCCTCGTTACCGCCTTTCACCCTCTCCAGCTTGTCCTTCCGCTTCGTGTGGAGGAGGAAGATGAGATCGGCACCATCGTCGATCACGAAATCCGGGGAGAAATCTATTACCTTGTTCAGACTCCTATAATATTCCTCTGGCGTCTGCCCCTTCTTCGCATACACTTGCAGACCGTACCTCTCCGAAAGTGCTGCGGCGACGGAATCGTCCGTCGAAAGGGGATTGCAGCTGGTAAGCGATACCTCAGCACCTGCCTCGCACAAGGTAAGCGCCAGGATCCCGGTCTTCGCCTCCGTATGAAGCGCCATACCTATCCTGATACCCTTCAGCGCTCCGGATTTCTTCAGCCTCTTGCGTACCTCGGCAAGTACTGGCATCCTGTCGCGCGCCCAGCGTAGGCGCGCCTCGCCACGCCTGATCTGATCCTCCTTCTTGGAGCTCATCAGTTGGGAGAACACTTACCCGGATGAAAAAGGTTGCATCGCTTAAGCACAGGCCCGGCATCATTCCCTTGCCAGTGTTTCGAACCTCTTGGAGATATAATCGAAAACAGCCCTGAGAACTCGCGAGTTGTCATATTCTCGAATAATTCCCATAATTTTCTTCTGGTCTCTGCCTAACTCCCTCGCGAATCGCGATATATTCGGTATCGCGCGGGTCAGCTCGTCGACGATCGAAACCGTTGCGCTGAGCGATGTCCTCGAGAGCGGATTCAAGTCTATAGAAATGACCACCTTGCCCATCCTTGCGAGGGCCTGGGCCCTGTCGCCGTCCTCCAGCGGGACCAGAACGACGTCGGCCGAGTAGATGCCGTCAACGTGACATTTTCCTCTATTGTGATGTAATCCCTCGAGCGCGGCATCAGGTCCCTCGGCGAGTATCTCGCGAGCTCCGTGCCTCTGTAGATGAGCTTTGATCGCAGAGGCGCGCTCCTCGCTCCAATGGAAGAGATTGACCTCTATTCTGGCCCCCGTCACTGAGGAGAGCTCTACAATCCCCTCCGGGCATAAAGCGGCGGTGTTTCCGTTGACGGATATCACGGGCATTCTGGCATTCAGCATGAAGGCGGCTGCGGCGCGCTCGGATATCGATGCTGGCTCTATCGTGACCTCGCCGAGCAAATAGTCGAACATCTCGCCCCTGCCATGCGCTATCAGTCCTTCGGGGACCACAATGCCGTCCTTGAATCCCGAAATCAACCTGCTGCGCTTCATCAGAGATTCATATCTGGGATGATCCGGAGGGACCGTGTTCGACCCGGCAGGGTTCATAAGCATCTTCACTGGAAATCGAGGGCTTGGTAGATAATCATATTTGCCTTTCTACCGAAATCATAAAAATCTTTGCGGATTGTTTATATAGATGTTCCATCATCGGAATCTAGCCTAAAGGCTTAAATAATATTTGGTGAGCAGTTGAAGCTCCTCGGCCGAGTACTGCATGTTTCCCATGAGGGTAACATCATCGTGAGGTCGGGGTTCGCCCCTGAGGCGGGATTGACCGTAGCCGATGGTAGAGGTAGAGACGTCGGCAGGATCATCCGCATCTTCGGTCCGACTCGTTCACCATATGTCTCTATCAAGCCTGACTCGGGACTGAGGGCACTTGCGATGGTGGGACAAGAGCTCTATGTCCCTACGGAGGGAGATGATGGCCAAGCCAAGAAGAGAAGAGATGGAAGAGATAGAAAGATGCCCAGAGTGCAACAGCTCGCATCTGGTAAGAGATCCAGACCGCGGTGAGCTTGTTTGCGAGGATTGCGGGCTCGTTCTCGACGACAGACTGATAGATCAGGGACCCGAATGGAGGGCCTTCGATGTGGAGCAGGGCGAGAAGAGAGCTCGGACAGGCGCTCCGATGACGTATACTATCCACGACAAGGGTCTCTCGACGGAGATATCCTGGAAGAACAAGGACTCCTATGGTAAGAGCATCCCTACACGGAACAGGGCGCAGCTCTACAGGCTCAGGAAATGGCAGCGCAGGATCAGGGTCTCGAACGCCACTGAGAGGAACCTCGCGTTCGCGTTGAGCGAGCTGGACAGGATGGCGTCAGCCATGGGTCTCCCGAGGAACGTCAGGGAGACGGCCGCCATGATATACAGGAAGGCCGTCAATAAGAACCTGATACGGGGCAGGAGTATCGAAGGGGTGGTGGCCGCCTCACTATACGCCGCCTGTAGGGAATGCGATGTGCCGAGGACTCTCGATGAGGTCGCGAACGCCAGCAGGGTCGGCAGAAAGGAGATCGGGAGGACTTATAGGTTCATGACCAGGGAGCTCAAGCTCAAGCTGATGCCGACGAAGCCTCAGGACTATGTTTCCAGGTTCTGCAGCGAACTGAAGCTCAGCGGCGAGGTCCAGGCGAAGGCGAACGACATACTCAAGGATGCTGCGAAGAAAGAGCTGACGAGCGGCCGGGGTCCGACAGGCGTTGCCGCCGCGGCGATCTACATATCATCCATACTGTGCAACGAAAGGCGGACGCAGCGAGAAGTCGCCGACGTCGCCGGCGTGACGGAGGTCACAATAAGGAACCGTTACAAGGAGCTGACCGAGAAGCTCGGGATAGAGGTTCAGCTATGAGCTCCTTCGGATCTTCCGAGACCTCCGGAAACCCCTCGTTTTTCCTTTCCGAATATCGTAATAAAAATAGTAATTTATATATACAACATATGGGCTGGCACCTTAAACAGGTAGTATATTAAGTTTGCTCGGTTCCCGTAGGCCCTTTTTCGGCCGAAAATAGAAACCATTTTAAAGTATTTTCTAGAAATAAAGGGACGGAATCGCGAGGATAACTCCCCCTCATCGTCTCTCAGGATATCGACTCCCCCTTCCCGCGAGAGACGGAATCGCGATCCTGTGCGGGCATTTTTTTCCCGCCCGCACAACCGCCTTTTCGGTTTTCTCTCAAGGCCGATATCTCATCAATTTGACGTACTCGACCTCATCATCATCGCCGACCTTGCAGAACAATATCTCCTTGCGAACACCATGCGCAAGCCGGATCGCACGCGAGATCTCTGGCCAAAACGCGATATACCCGTCAGGAACCGCATGTATGAGGAAGCGTGCATGCATCTTATTCGGATCTCCCTCATATGCCCTGAAATGCGACCCGTACTTGAAGCCAGTCTTGACTATCAGTCCTCGCTTTCGCAGGTCCTCATACGCCTTCAACCTGAGGTCGAAATCCCGCTGGGTCTTCCTGGCATGTCGTTTCAGCTGCTCCGCGTCCATCGGCCGTCCCGTCCTTGCGTTTCTCAGAACGAGATGTCCCGAGTCTGCAAGGTACGATGCCTCGATAAGCGAAAGCTGCAACTTGTCCCCCAGGAGCCGGCCGTAGAATTGTCCTTCGTGGAGTGCCTTCGCAGCCGAGGGGTCTGAGACTATGACCCTGTCCCCCGTAAAGAAGCCTTCCGCCACCTGATCTGCTTTGGCCTTCCTCGTTCTCCCAGCAGGGCTTGCCTGACGGATCTCGTAATATGTCACATCACCTTCCTCATCGACGATTGCGAGGAGCAGTTCCTTCCTCAGACCCTTGCCCGACGCCAGGCTGGCCAGAATGGCGTCAAGGTCGAAAAGCGATCTCTCCGATAAAGCGAAGACCCACCACTTGCTCGGCGTCTTCGAGGGGCTGCCGCCCCTGGGGAAGACCCGGAAGTCGGCCATTCCACCGTCCGACTTAACTATGTATCCTCTGCTGCGGAGGTCACGATACACTAAATACCTGATCTCGAAATTCTTGTCGATCTTGTTGCCCAATCTCATCAGGTCCATGAAACCCAGTGTGGAGTCGCCGGTTTTCACTATGAGTCTCTCGGTTTCGAGGAGATACAGCGCCTCGATTAGGTCGAGCTTGAGCGAGCCTCCGCTCTGAGGGGTACCGTACCAGCCTCGGTTGTATATCTGGCTGGATTCGCTCTGATCCTCGATTATCACGTGATCGTCGACTACTTGCCCTGCCATTGTCACGCTAACAGCTGATGATTGAAATATAATTTCGGTGTTCCGACCAAGGTCGCGAAGAATAAAGAAGGAATTCGAACCCGTCCAAAAGGAGGACCGTTCCGCGCCGTTCTCGTCCATTTGCGGAGTATCCGATACCTATTGACCTATTACGGGCCGAATAGAGAAAAGATTATATAGAAGTGCAAATCTATTATTATAGCGAACGACGTCACGGAGGTGATGCGGGATGATCAGGAGAAGGAGAGATGATGAGCTCGCTACCAGGGATTATTGGGCACCGTTCAGCTGGAGCCCACTCAGCATCCTGGAAGAGATGGACAGGATGTTCGACGATCTGAGGATGGGCTTTGAGAACTATCTGGCGGTGCCTGGTGCCTTCGGAACCACGGCCCTCAGGGCTCCGGCCATAGACCTGATAGATGAGGGCAACGAATACAAGCTGCACGCCGAGATGCCCGGCATCAAGAAAGAGGACATCAATCTTGAGGTCGGGGAGGACGAGATAGAGATCTCGGCGGAGAGCAAGGAAGAAAAGAAAGAGGGTGATGAGAAGAAAGGATATATCCGCAGGGAGAGACGATACTCGAAGTTCTACAGGAGAATCCCACTGCCGCAGCCGATAAACCCCGATAAGGTCGAGGCAGAGCTTAAGGATGGGGTTCTCACCGTGAAGCTTCCGAAGATCTCGCCTCCGGAAAAGAAGACGAAGAAGGTCGGTGTGAAGTGAGCCGAGATGAGGCTCCCTCACATCTATTTATTTTATGTTCCCATTTAAGCTAAGGTTTTTCCAATGAATTGTACAATCGACCAGGTGATGTGAGATGGGTCAGAAGGACAAGATAATCAGGGTAATACAGGCCAAGACGAAGGACGACGGTCAGGGGATCGCACGGCTGGATTCGGAGCTGATGAAGATACTTAACCTCGAGGATGGCGACATCATAGCGATTGAAGGGACGAAGAAAACGGTCGCCAGGCTCAGGACGGGATACCCCGAGGACGAGAACAGGGGCGTCATCAGGATAGATTCTATTACGCGTAGGAATGCGGGCGTCGGTCTCGACGAGAAGGTCTCCGTCAGGAAGATAACCCCCAAACCGGCGAGAAGGATAACACTGGCACCGACACAGCCACTCAAGATAATGGGCGGGGAGGAATACCTCCAGACGACTCTTCAGAATAGGGTGTTCGCAAAGGGGGATATCGTCGAGATAGGCGTGATGGGAAGAAAGTTCGATCTCGTGGTGCAGAGCTTCCAGCCCGCTGCGGAAGCGGTGATGATCGTCCCGGATACTGAGGTCAAGCTGAGCGAGAAGCCGATCAAGGAAGAGGAGGCTAAGGCCCCGCGAGTCTCATATGAGGAGATCGGAGGGCTCGAAGAGGAAGTCAAGAAGGTCCGGGAGATGATAGAGCTTCCGCTCAGGCATCCGGAACTGTTCGAGAAGCTCGGTGTCGAGGCACCGAAAGGGGTCCTCCTGCACGGGCCGCCTGGTACGGGCAAGACGCTGTTGGCTAAGGCGGTCGCGAATGAGACAAGCGCGAACTTCATGAGCATAAGCGGCCCGGAGATAATGAGCAAGTTCTACGGGGAGAGCGAGGAGAGGCTCAGACAGATATTCCAGGAAGCGGGAGAGAACGCCCCGAGCATCATATTCATCGACGAGATAGACTCGATCGCCCCCAAGAGGGATGAGGTCACGGGCGAAACAGAAAGACGCGTGGTCGCACAGCTGCTCGCGCTCATGGACGGACTGGAGAGTCGCGGCAAGGTGGTCGTAATCGGTGCCACCAACAGGCCGAACGCACTGGACCCTGCGCTCAGAAGACCGGGCAGGTTCGACAGGGAGATAGAGATAGGCATTCCTGATAGGAAGGGAAGGCTCGAGATCCTGCAGATCCATACTAAGAACATGCCTTTGGCTGCCGATGTCGATCTCGAGAAGCTCGCAGATCTCACTCACGGGTATGTCGGGGCTGATCTATCCGCGCTGACGAAGGAGGCGGCGATGAGGGCTCTCAGAAGAGTGCTTCCGAGCATTGACCTTGAGGCGGACACGATACCTGCCGAGATACTTGCCAGTCTGGAAGTCAGGATGGACGATTTCCTGTCGGCATACCGCGAGATGCAACCGTCGACACTTAGGGAGGTACTGTTAGAATCGCCGAATGTCCATTGGGACGACATTGGCGGGCTGGAATCCGTCAAGCAGGAGCTCCAGGAAACCATCGAATGGCCTCTGAAATTCTCAAAGATATACTCGCACATGAAAGCCGTCCCGCCGAAGGGGATACTGCTCTACGGTCCGCCAGGTACGGGCAAGACGCTGTTGGCGAAGGCCGTGGCGACCGAGAGCCAGGCGAACTTCATAAGCGTAAAGGGCCCCGAGTTCCTGTCAAAGTGGGTCGGGGAAAGCGAGAAGGCGGTCAGGGAGACCTTCAGGAAGGCGAGACAGGCGGCTCCATGCGTGGTGTTCCTGGACGAGATAGACTCGATCGCACCCGTAAGAGGAGGATTCCATGACTCGAACGTCACCGAAAGGGTCGTGAGTCAGCTGTTGACGGAGATGGATGGACTCGAGCCATTGCACAACGTCACTGTGATCGCCGCCACGAACAGGCCTGACATGATAGATCCGGGCCTCCTGAGACCCGGAAGATTCGACAGGCTCGTCTATGTTCCCCCGCCAGACCTGCAGGCGAGGAAGGAGATCCTGAAGATACACACAAGGGGAAAGCCTCTCGCGCCCGATGTGGACCTGGATGAGCTCGCGAAGAAGATGGAGAATTATACGGGTGCCGAGATAGCCGCAGTCTGTAACGAGGCGACCATGCTCGCGATTCGGGACATAGTCCTCGAAAATGGCGGGGAGCTGTCCGAGGAGGAACTCGAAAAGAAGAAGATTGGAAAGAAATATTTCGAGAAAGCGATGGAACATATAGAGCCGCGGACGGACCTGGACGGACAGGTGTATAAGAGGTTCATGTCCAGGAGCTCCCCGAACGCGGGATATAGATGATTGCAGGATAATCTCATATGACAGAACGGAAAGAGGCGGATATGATAAGGAACAGGGATAAACTGATCGGAAACGTCCGGAATCTGCTGAGCGAATGCGGATTCTATGTGACCGATCCTATCAATCTGAGGGGCATCAGCTTCGATCTGATAGCGCGCAGGGACGACCAACTGCTGGTTCTCAAGGTGCTGCAGAATGCCGATGCATTCTCAAGGGAGGATGCGGAGCAGATGCGGAGGCTGGCGAACATCCTGGGAGGACGCGCCGCCGTGATAGCCCTGCGAAGCTCCTCTAAGAAGCTCGAAGAGGGCATAATCTACTCCCGGTTCGGTATGCCCATACTCTCGTTCGACACGCTCGAGGAATATCTGAAGGAGGGGGTACCACCGTTCATATTCGCCGCTCCTGGAGGGCTGTATGTCAAGATAGACAGCGCCCTGCTCAAGAGCATAAGACAGGAGAGAAACATCTCGCTGGGGACGCTTGCGGAAATCGCAGGAGTGTCAAGGAAGGCTATCCAGATGTACGAGGAGGGGATGGGTACAATGATAGAGATCGCCATGAGGCTCGAGGAATTCTTAAACGAGCCGCTGGTTGTCCCTCTCAATCCGTTCGAATACTCCGATGACAGCGAAGCTTTGCCCGTAACGGACGACTTCGAAGACTTTGACGTGCTTCACGAGGAGATCTTCAGTCTATTGAAGAGCATCGGCTATTCCGTGCTGCCGACCGCAAGATGTCCCTTCGAGGCGATAACCACGGACGAGAAAATCATGCTTCTTACAGGGGTCGAGCGGTACGGTCCGATGCTCGAGAAAAAAGCAAATGCGGTCTCGAGCATCTCTAAGGTCGTCGAGAAGAAGGCGGTCATAATAACCGACAAGGATGCCCATGTGAAGTGCCTGAAGCAAACACCGGTGATTGCCAGGGACGAGCTTGCTCATGCCAAGGAGAAGGAGAAGGTCTTGGACCTGATCAAAGAGAGAAGCGAGGATTGATCCTTCTTGGCCAAGGAGCTTCTCGAGAGGGGATTGGTCGAACTCAGGGATTGGAACATCTATTTCCTGGACGTCGTCAGGGGGCTCAAGCAGGAGGCGGACAGGGTCTTCGCAGCAGTCGAGATGGTGAAGCCGGACATCCTGGCGATGTCGATATCCGAAGAGGAGATCCGCGGTCTGAAGGAGTACATCAAGGAGCCTTATGAGATCGAGATGAGCAGATACGAGGAGTTGTACGCCGAGCACCTTGCCAGATTCGGGGACGTGTATCTTCCGCCACCATGCTATCTCGCAGGCCTTGAGGCCGCGGAGAAGAACGGGATAGAACTCGTGGGAATCGATATGGACGATGAGACACATACCGCCGCATATTGCGCTCTGGTGAGCGGACGGGATTTGCTAGTGCATTCATTGCGATTGAAGCTCCTCAAATTAAGGGGCTTCAGGGCTGATAATCCCTGGGACTTCGCGATACTGTGGGATAAGAGGGTGAACAACCTTCGGGGCTTCAGAGAGCTGGAAAGAGAGCGCGAGAAGTTTATGGCCGCGGCACTGGAAAAACTCGCGGCATCGAGAAAGAAAATAATGGCGTTGATAGATGTAGAACGCGCCGGAAATGTAAGGCGATTGATGTCGAATTATGAAATGAGAGGAGATTGAAAAAGGGTTTATTTCTCCCTCATGCCCCGTACGGGTTCTCGACGTTCACGCACAAGATAGTCTGGCCGCCCTTATTACCGTAGGACGCATAGAAGTCCTTGACCAGGATGTTCGAGAAGCTCGTCCCGTATCCGAGGTTGAGCCACATCCTGAGCCGCGTCACGTCGTTGTTAGCAAATTCGACGCTGACAATTTCCGCCCTATTATCACCGTTAGTGTCCCTGACCACGAATGTATCGCCAGTAGGCGCGAGAGTGGCGTAGGTGATCGTGGTCAGCGCGCTTGCGCTCGTGCCGTTGATCACCTTGATTTCGCCGCCCGACCCGCCCGAACCCTTGGCGACAGCGACGTCGAGGTTACCGTAACCGTCCATATTGCCTATGCCTATCGCGATGTAGCTCGTGGACGAATCGAGCCCGTGAAAACTATCTGTTCCCGAATAGCTCACCGCGCTGACGCCACGGATATTTATCCTGTCGATGTAGATTGTATCGTCAGAACTGCCGGAACTGGATGAATCAGTCACTCTGATGTACATGGTCCCGCTCGTGCCTGCCGGGAACTGGAACGAGTATGTCGTATCGACAGTCGCGGTCGATGGGACCATGAACATGAACACCCACGGTCCTGTCGCAGTCTTCCCGTAATACACATAGAAGTTCTCATCCGCGCCGGAGCCCATCCTCGCTTCGAAGTAAAGGGTCGCGCGCTCGCCGGATATCGTCGAGACCGGCCAGGCGTAATCGAGGTCCCCTGAGGATTCCCTGATTGCTTCATATGAATTATCGCTCGTCTGCGTGCTCGTGTACGTGCCGGACACCCTTACGCCGGTATAGGACACCGGGTCGGCCGTCGCCAGTGCTCCGGGGTCTGTTTCTGTCTCCGTGCGCTCGTACCATCTCACGCCATATCCGCTCTGAGCATAATCGGCGACGACGGCTATGTCAAGGTCACCATCACCGTCGATATCGCCGATATCGAAATCGTATATATCTCGATTCGTCGCGGGATAGTTCCCAAGATCGTAGGGCGAGGTCGTTACTGCACCAGCTCTCGTCAGGTTATAGAGATACAACCTGCAGTTGGTATCCCCACGATTTACGTTCGAGGAATAACCTATCGCAATCAGGTCTGCCCTGCCGTCACCGGTAATGTCGGCAAGACGCATCTCTCGGAAATATCTCAAATTACCAGTTGTGAAGATTGTCTTTGTCTTGACAGGATAGTCGTTGAGGTAAAGATACACCTTTCCAGCATCCTGAGCCACTATCCAGTCTTCGTCCCCGTCATTGTCGACGTCCCCGTGAGCCATCGAAAGGATCTTGTTGCCAGTATCCGTATAATTGGTGAAGATTGACCGCGGCTCCCAGATACCGTATTCGTTCATCCTGTTGATGTATACGAGAAGATAATTGTTACCTCGTACTGTCGCTGCGGCCAGAACGTCTCGGTCTCCGTCCTCATCCATATCAAAGTATTCCGAAAGGTAGGGACTGACAACCTGACCGCCGCCCGGATCCTCATCGGCAGAATCGATGACCCTTGTCGTGAAGAATTTGTTGTTGTCGATGTGGAAGATATAGTCGTCGTGTATGAAATTATCCGTACCGCTGGTCTTTCCGAAGCCGAATCCGTCAGTGGTGACGACGAAATTCCTGGATACCGACGACGCCCTTATCCAGATAGGCAGGCTGATGGTATATATGCCTTCATCCGCATCCGATATCTTCCCGAGCGTCAAGCTATATGCCATCAGGCCGCTGGTGTAGGTGACGCCGTTCCTTAGCCTCAGATCTATCGAGAAATAATAGACACCGTGAGAAGCGTCCGCACCGACGCTCGATATCATGTTGTCACCTGTCGGTGCGTCTCCGTAAAGGTTCGCTCTTGCCCTCATATCAGTCAACCTAATGTCCTTTATCGATGCGGAAGCCGCAGCGCCGATCGTCTGCAGGCCTACCTCGACCCAGACGACGCTCGTGCTAACGCTCGATAGATCGAAGGGATTGGTCTTCGTTCCCCACTCTGATGCCGACGGGTTCGACCTTCGATCCTCCTTATAGAACTTGAGGGTGGGCACGAAGGCATTCTCCTGTCCGGATGGAGCCAGTATCGTCAAAACGAAATTCGCCTGGAATCTCGAGGGTGTTCCTCCCTCCGTAGTAGTACTGAGCAGGTCTATGAACACCGAGTACATCCCTGGGTTGAGCAACGACGTGTTGAATTTCGCCTCATAGATGTATGCAGGCCCGGAAATCGTATACAACGAGAACGCAGAGTTGTTGCTCGGCGGAGAAACCAATTGATTCGAATAGATGCCTCGTATCTCCAACGTGTTCTTTCCATTCACGTCCCTGAGATTCTTCGTGCCCACCCTAATGAAGCACCATTCCTCGCCCTGGACGAATGTGAACTTCGGATCGCTCGTATTTGCCTTTGCTCCCCAGACGCGAGGCGGAGTCTTATCCTCCCCAAGAACGACATATCCCTGATCGCCGTGGATATAAACGAGATAGGATGGCAATCCCTCCTCGCCGACCTCAGGCGTGCTGTAATTGTAGTAGTTGACCTCCTCGTTGGTGACCACGTCTGGCTTCAGCACGGAGAGTATGTATGATTCTACTGTTTCGTGACCCGCGTCATCGACTGCATGGATAAACAGAGGCTTCCCGTCATAAGCAGAGGCATCCGATATCGCTGTGAAATCGAACTCCCAAACGCCGCTCCTCACTCTCGAGTAGCTCATATGACTGCTGCCGCCCACAGAAGATGCATCCACCCAGACGCCGCTGTTGCTCAGGTCGTAATCCGCATCGAAGACCCGGACATAGAAAGTGAACCCCGTGGTATCACTCACTCTGATCGGATCCAGTGTCAAGGTAGAAGTGTCGGCATCGACCCATCTTTGAAGTATCTGAGGATATAAGGAAGCCTGACCCCCCGTGACCAAGCTGCTCCAGACAAGCGAGTTCGAATCAAGATCGACGATTACTACCTCCACCCTGGTGGAAGTTGTAACGGAGGAAAGGAGTTTGGACCAGGTCTTTCCAATGGCCCAATCGCCGGTTATCCCGCCATCGGAAAGCGTGTAAGTGGAACTATCGGTAATATCCTTCACGACGAGGACACGCGCGGATGATGCAAACAAAGTCTGGCCGCCAATGTGCGTGACGTTCAGATACGCGGTATCGTCTGACCGGAAGGTCAGGGTGGCGAGGAAATCGGCATTCGGCCGTTGCTGAGGTGGAGGGAGAGCCATAACGGAAACCATAATGGTCGAGAAAAGCACGACCGTGATTGCGAGCATCAGTATCGTGCCGACAACATCCGATACGCCCTTGTCCGACCATTTCTTCTTGAATTTGATTTTCCGATCTAACATGGATATCCACCAACCGCGTGCCCGGCCGTCTATCGCACTTCTTCTTTACCCAATGGAGCATATATAAACATGACGTGGTAATTACCTGATACCGGGCCGGATTATCCGTATTCTTCGTGTGACCGACGGCCTATTCCCGCCACGAACCGGGTATGAGAAGTGGAGAAGATGACACATTGAATATCTCGGATGAATTATTATCAGTAATAGAGTCATATCCCGCATCACAGGGCTGATCGAATGACCGTTTGGACCCCCCTGTCTCATGCTGAGAGGGTGCTCATATATCTGTCGAGGATAAGGGTCGACAAGGATAGCGACCCCGTCCCGAGGGATATCACGCAGGAGGGAATAGCTGAGGCAGTAGGCATCTCGAGGAGCCACGTCCCGAGGACCGTCAAGGGTCTCATCGAGGACGGCCTGATAGAAGAGGCGAAAAGGCACGTAAGGTTGGGGGAGAAACGCGTCAAGGTATACTTCGTTCTCCCGAAAGGGCTCAAGAAGGCGAGGGAGATCGAGGAGAAGGCGATGTCCCGGGTCGTTAGGGCGAAGATCCAGAACACCATCGTTGAGGGGATGTCTCTGGCTCAGCTCGAGAAAGCATTTCACCGTCGGATAGACATCCTCAGGCTTTCCGGTGAGGAGGAGTTCATCGACCTTGATGCGATATTGACCTCCGGGGTCACGGATTTCTCGGATTCGCCCAAGGTCTCGATCTTCTTGGATAGGGAGGACGCCTTGGAGAAGATGAAGACCTTCCTGAAATCCCGCGCACTGGTACTGGCGATATATGGAGCGAAGGGGATGGGGACCAGCAGCCTCGTGAAGTACTTCATTCAGATGCTCGACGACTGGAACATCCTCTGGATATCGTTATCGAAGTACAGGACTTTGGACCAGCTGATGGGTAGGCTCACCTCCTTCTCGAAAGCTCTCAACTCTGACATCGATAAGATATTGCATACCCAGACAGGCTCGAATGTCCTGGTGGTGTTTGACGGATATTTCGATGTCGACGAGCAAATCGTCGAATTCTTCAACTCACTGGTCGAAAGGACGGAAGGGGCGAAGATAATTGTTACGTGCAGGGACTCGACACCCTCCTATAACAGGTTTTACAGGAAGGATCATCTCGAAGCCGGCCTCGTAATGGAGATGACCCTGAAGGGTCTCCCCGAGGAGGAATCGAAGATCCTCCTGGGGAACGAAGACATACCGGACGAGGCATTGCGCAGGATATTTGCGCTCTCCCGGGGCTCGCCCATGATATTGACCATGCTCAGGGAGGGTGACGAAGAGGGGTTGCGCAGGAACACGACCTTCACGAACGAGGAAATCAGGTTCCTGCTGACAGAGGCCCGGATGAAAAAGTCCTGAGGATTTGTTTCAATATTCTATCCCTGGACGCGCCCTCTCGCCGCGATCGAACGGATGCTTCACGGGGGCCATCTCCGTAACGTAATCCGCCAATGCGATGACCTCCGCAGGAGCCTTCCTTCCTGTCAGCACGAGTTCAAGGTCCTGAGGTCTCGAACGGATTATCTCGAGAACCGATTCGATATCAACAAGGCCGAAGAAGACCGCGACATTGATCTCGTCCAGCACAACAAGATCGGCCTCTCTGGACGTCACGGCATGCTTCGCCCGTTCAAGAGCCGCTGTCGCCTCTCTTCGGTCCTCATCCGAGACCATTCCCTTCCAGAGCCAACTGCCGGTCCCGAACTGCTCGACCTTTATTCCGAGTTTTCTAGCGGATATGACCTCTCCGAAATCCCCCTTTCCTTTCAAGAATTGGATAACGAGCACGCTGAGACCGCGACCACGCGCGCGCATCGCAAGGCCGAAAGCCGCTGTGGTCTTTCCTTTCCCGTCACCAGTATAGACGTGGACCTTTCCCGGATCGCTCCTGCTCACGGCCCTGAGTGATGCGGAGACGAATAAAATAGATTGCGCATGAGGCCCTAAAGGAAGTCCACGTTGAGCTCGATAGGCGGGACCTCGCGTTCCAAGAAGCCGAGCTGCTGCGCATCCAGCTTCTCGGGATTGACCGGCAACAGAAGGATCGAGCCTGACAGGGCGATAGCCTCGTTCACGAGCTGCAGTGTCTTCATCGTTGATTCGAAATCGTTCTCGGATATCAGATACTCGATTCCGTCGAGTAACACGACCGCGCCCGGGTTGTTCTTCGCGAAATCCGCTATCAGTGAGTATATCTTCCCCAGACGCACAGGGTCGACCGCAATCGCCTTGCTGCCTGGCGGAGGCCGACTCACAATCCATATGATAGGAGAATCGATGCCGTATCTTGACGCTATCTTTTCCGGATTCGTCCTCGACAGGATAAGTCCGCGACGGCCCTCACGAAGGAGATACTTGAAAGCCATGAATGCGGAATACTCACCCGACTTGACGAATAGATAGGAACGCCCGGCGGGAATCTTCGAGCCAGGCGAAACCATAACAGACCCTTGCCTATCTGAGACCAGCCTGGACGGCCAACCCATCATCGGTAATGTCGATCAGCTGCCGGCCAGTGATATGCTTCGTACCTCTCATCTTGAGCACTTCGAGGAACTTCCTCCGGACTTTCTCCTCCTCAGGATACGAGAGGATAATGACCCCGTCCACCATGTATCCTTCCAGACTCTTCGAGATGCCGTCATAGGACATCTCTGCAGTGACCAGCGCGAGACATCCATATGCCTTGAGGAAGGCGAAAAGCTCGTGTATGAACTCCCGCGTCTCGCCCCGCCATTGCAACAGCTCGCATATGGGGGTGATGGGGTCGATGACCACCCTCTGAGGACTGAACTGTTCGATCTTCTTTTTGATAATGTTCAGCATCTCCCCAGGATTCTTCATGAGCGCTGGCCCTATATCTATGAAGGACACTATCTCGCGCTCGACGAGCTCATGGTTGTAGAAGTTGAAAGTCGAGAGGAATTTCTGGACAAGCCATTGCGGTTCCGATATCGCCGTGATATATAGCCCCTTCTCCCCTTGCCGCGCCCCATGGAACAGGCTCTGGACGGAAAAGGTCGTCTTGCCGGTCCCGGGCTCGCCGGCGACCAGTATAGCGGAAGGGAATGGGAAACCTCCCTGTATCATCTCATCGAGTCCAGGGATGCCACTCGTCTTTCTCTCGGTCATTTTATCATCTCCGCATCCAGGGTAAAGACGCAATACTCGTCCCCCTTTGATTGACAGCTCCTCTCATGGCAATACACATCCCTACCGATCTTTTCCTCGAAGAACTTCGAGAGCAGCCCCCTTAACATATGGCAGGTAGGAACATCAGATTCCGATGCTTCGATGGATCCTTTCGCTATGACCGTATCGCCCTCGAACTCGATATCGAGCACCCACCCCTCGTCGATCAGGTACTGCTTGAGGCTGTTCACATCGGTGCCGATGGTCTTCGCTATCCTCTCTCCGATCAACCTGCCGGAACGGTAGAACAGGCCGTGAGCGGCGAAGGTCATGACGGTCTCGTAGAGCTTCTTGGTCGCTATGAGTTCCTCTTTTCTCAGCTTGATGGCACGCTCGATACCGGCGCCAGGTATCAATGACTCACCCCAATCGATAACAATCGAGCTGGAATATCCAAAGGTGATGTCTTATAATTTGTGGTCTGGATTCTCGCATTTGAATTTCTCGTAAGAGTACAACAACATGCGGGATAGAATATCGATATAATATTGAACAAGCCTATCCCCCGGACTGTGAACGCTGAGCAGAAGCCACCGGTTATTCCGCAGCCGCCATGGGTGGTTCCGTGGCACTACCAACCACCTTGGGATCCGGTAGCATATCGTATCAGTCAAAGGCGGAAAGCCTGGCAAGAGTTGCAAAGGTGGCTCAAGAGGCTGGGTGCGCTGTGCGCGGTCTCGCTGTTCGCCTATCTCGCTCTCGCGATTTTGATAATCCTGCTAATGACACCTGAGATCTCGGAGAACCTCTTCGATTACACAGATGTGTTGTTCATAATCACTCCTACAGTTACGCCTATCCTGGAGATATCCGGAGCGACTCTGGTGCTATATTACCTGTTCCTTGCAGGAACGATAATAATTGCTTATCTCTTTCTAATCGGAAAGAGTTCCCCCAAGATACTGACGGAAATCGGATACGCGACCCCAGCTAAGCACAGTCCCATGCTGGTCGTGGGGGGGTTGTTCTTCGCCGTTCTCACTATCGAGACACTATATTATATCGTGATAGAATCCGGCGGGGTCGTGCCTAATGTCCCATCGATAGGAAACCAGCCTTACTGGTATCAGATTTACATATTTGCGCAAGCCTCCGTCTGGGAGGAGATAATATCGCGCATCCTCCTTATCGGCGTGCCGCTCCTTTGGATAGACCTTCTCTTCCGCAGAGACAAGCTTCAGCGACCGAGGAACTATTTCCTCGGAGGAACGTTCGATCTCGGCGCTGTTGAGATAGGGCTGATAGTCTTCTCGGCTTTCATGTTCGGATTCGCGCACGCGGGCGGATGGGATATCTGGAAGGTCCCGCCAACCATAGTTGCTGGCTTGGCCTTCGGATACCTGTTCGCGAGGCTCGGCCTGTATGCGGCCGTCGTGTTTCATTTCTCCTTTGACTTTCTATCGATACCTGTGGAAAATGCGGGACCTGCGGCAACATTTGCATTGGGGTTGATGATCCTCGTTTGGCTCGCTGCCGGTGTGATGTTCGCGATCTACTATCTCATTCAATTGAAGCGCTTCTTTTTCCCCAAAAAGAACCTTGCAGGCACGATATGAAAAGCAGATGAACTCATTGGTCGAAGATGCGCGCGTTAAGAGTCTCCCTTCTCGAGTAGGGTTTTCAGTTTGTCTCTGCTCTCGATACCTTCTAAAAGAGTCCGTGCTTCGATGATGTAGTTGCCTGAGTAGAACTTCCTCAGAGCGTCAACGACCCTTGCGATGTCTATGCTGCCTGCGTCGATCACCAGATGCTCGTCGAATTCTCCATGGTTATTGTGAATGTGTACATTTATGAGGGGATAGCCACCCCTCAGGAAGGACTCTAGGGTCTTCGCGACATTTGCATGCCCAGTATCGAAGCATATCCCGATCTCCGTGTCTTCGATCATCGATAGCAGCTCTGGCAAATCCAGCCCGATGCTCCAGTCCATAGGGGGCATGTTCTCGAGAGCGATCCTCACGTTCAGATCCCTCATTTTCTTGTCAAGGGTCCGCAGAGATCTCTTCGTCGCCTCTCTCACCTTGGGCTTGATATTCTCGCCGTACGCTATCGCCATGCCTGGATGAACGGTTATTGTCTCTATCCCGACTCTATGAGAGATGTCCATGATAGAGAGCATCTGATTCAACGATGCCTCGCGCGCGCTTTCCGTCAATGCACCTAGATTCATATCTGCGATTGGGGCATGGACCTGGAATTTCATATCGAATGAATCTATCGCGTTACGGATCCTCGATTCGTTCTTCGAGAGATCGTGTTCGATCTCTGCGACTATTTCCCACAGCTTGAATGCCTTGACTATCTCCTCTAGAATCTGATCGAACGGTTGCACGGAGAACAGTGGGCTGGAGATACCTATCATGCAAACCAATTGCTCCCTGAGGCATAGGATAATCTTAAAACCATTGGAGCATACCGAACGCGATTTAGAGAATCGATATATCTATCACATATATCAGAATCCTTTTTTCGAGTTCTTCGTTTGAGACGCGGGATTGCCCTTTCGTGCGCAATCGCGAATCGAAAGCAATCTATTTAAACTCAATATCACTAGTATCCAGTATGCGGCGCAGGGTTCTTGAGCTTCTGTCCCAACACGGGGTACTCATCGAGCCCGATGCTGCCGACCTGCTTTGCCAGCAACCGGACCCGATGAGCATAATAGAAAATCGCCTGATAACCCCTGGCGCAACGAACCCTATGATAATCACACGGAAACATCTGGAGGATATCATCCGCTCACAACCGATCCTCCAGAATCCCGAGATAAACATCCTGACGAAGAGCTCACAGCGGTCTTTCTCGGGCGGAGAGGTGCGAGTCATAAAAGACATCACCGGCCACTCGACATGCGTTGGAGATATCGCGAGCTTTTACAGGCTATTCCAGAACAGGTATCGTGTCATGAAGAAAATGCTGATGCGCCGGAGAGAACTTGCCGGGGCCGTCTCGCTCTCCAAGGCGATGAAACTCGATGGCGGCGTCCGAATAATCGGTATGGTCAGTGACGTCAGGACGACGAAGAACGGACATAGATTGATAGAGCTCGAGGACGAGGAGGCCTCTTTACCCGTGTTGGCGCTTCGAGACTCCCCGGCGTTCAACGATTATGTCGTGAGCGATGAGGTGATTGGCGTCGTCGGGAAGGTCGCGAAAAAGGGAGGCATGATCGTCGCCGATGAGATAATACGTCCAGACGTGCCGATAAGCACCGCGATGAGGAAGACGGACTCGACCTCGTGGGCGGTGTTCGCGGGAGACATCCATATCGGGAGCGACATGTTCCTGGAGACCCAATGGAGGGCTTTCATCGAGTGGCTGAATACCGCAGAAGACGCGAGGGATGTGAGGTATCTGATAATGCCCGGGGATCTCGTGGACGGAATCGGGATCTATCCCGATCAGGAGGACGAGCTCCTGATAGATGATATCTACAGGCAGTACGAGGTGCTCGGGGAATCGCTGAAGGAGGTCAGGGACGACATCACGATAATCGCCTCCCCTGGGAACCATGATGCGGTGAGACTCGCGGAGCCGCAACCCGCGCTACCACAAGGGTTCTCGAAGTTCTTCGATTCGAACGTGAAGCTTGTCGGCAACCCTGCCGAGATAGAGCTGGAGGGCAGACGCATCCTCATATACCATGGCAGGAGCATCGATGATTGGATCGCTGCAATCCCGGGGCTGTCCTACACCAGGCCCCTTGACGTCATGAAAGAGATGTTGAAAAGGAGACACCTCGCACCGATATACGGCGAGAGGACAGCGATAGCCCCCGAGGAGAGGGATTATCTGGTGATCGAGGACGTTCCGGACATTTTCGTGACAGGGCATGTGCACAATGCTGGCATGGGAGATTATCGGGGAGTGATAATGATAAACGCCTCTGCTTGGCAGGCGCAGACCGAGTTCCAGCGGATGCACAACCATGTCCCCGACCCCTGCAAGGCCTTCATGGTGCATCTTGGGACCTGCAAGGCAAGGGTCGTCAAGTTCAACTGAGAAAGCCTGGAAAGATGAATGACAGAATTATGAGGATGAAGCCTAATACGAGCATCGCGTATGAAATCACATAGATTATCCTGAGCAGGCGCATCCTCTTCTCGGGCGTCTTGAGCCAGGCATCGAGATCGAAGAACTTCATGCTTCTTTGGCCCTCGCCTTTATCCTCTTCAGCCTGAATATGTTGTCCCTCTCCATCTCCTCGAGCCGCATCTCGATGAACCGTTTAATTTCCAAGAGCTCGGGTAGCACCTTGAATTCCAGCGCGTTGACCCTTCTCTTCGTCCGCTCGATCTCGTCTAGCAGCCTGCGCATAGTCGTCTCCAGCTCGGCCGCCTTCACGATGGTCTCCACGAGCTTCTGATAGGAATCCGTAGCGAGATCGATGTGAGGTGACGTTCCCAGTATGCCGTATCCCCTCTCCTCGGGCGGCATGTGTATGGTCGTCGTTTCGATCTCGGGGACGACCACGCCCATTAGGTTCCGCGCCAGAAGCTCGATCTTCGGCTCCTTGGAAATCGCCATGGCAGCGGACCTGACCGCGAGGACGCCATCGACAGCCTCGGCTATCGCTATCCGCTGGCTCGCGTCGATGTATTTTCTTACCAGTTCCTCCCGGATGTCCTTCGCCTCGTCGAGTATCTTGAAGAACTCGAGTATGAGACCGTCTCTCTTGAGCTTCAGGATCCTGTGCCCGTTCCTCGTGAGGTTGATCTTTCTGTTGACCTCCTGCAGCTCGGAACGGGTTGGCTGGATCTCCACGGTCGGCAGGTCAACTCACCCCTGCTTCTTCTTGTGTGCTGGATGATACTTGTCGATCAGTTTTCTGTCTATCTTCGTGAGCGTCTCCTCGGGCAGCGTAGCGAGCAGCTCCCAACCGAGATCGAGCGTCTGCTCGATGGGGCGGTCTTCGTCATGTCTCTGCCGGACGAACTTATCTTCGAACATGTCCGCGAAATCGAGGAATCTTCTGTCCCGTGCAGACAACGCCTCCTTACCGACTATCGCCACGAGCCCACGCAGATCCCTGCCTTCGGCATAAGCGGCATACAGCTGATCGGAAAGCGCCCGGTGGTCCTCCCTGGTCCTGCCGGCGCCTATGCCCTGTCCCATTAACCGAGACAGGGACCGCCCGACGGCGATCGGCGGATATATACCCGCTCTATGCAACTCCCTCGAGGCGACTATCTGCCCTTCCGTTATGTAGCCCGTGAGGTCGGGGATCGGATGAGTGATGTCATCCCCCGGCATCGACAGTATCGGAACCTGTGTGATCGACCCTTTCTTGCCCTTTATCCTCCCGGCACGCTCGTATATCGATGCCAGGTCTGTGTACATGTATCCCGGGTAGCCTCTGCGTGCCGGGACCTCCTCGCGGGCCGCCCCGATCTGCCTCAACGCCTCGCAGTAGTTCGTGATGTCCGTCAGGATGACCAGGACGTGCATGTCCTGCGTGAACGCGAGATATTCCGCCGTCGTCAGCGCGAGTCTCGGGGTGATCAACCTCTCGATCGCCGGGTCGTCCGCGAGGTTCAGGAAAACGACCGCTCGCTTCAGCGCTCCTGTCCGCTCGAAGTCGCGCATGAAGTACTGTGCCTCTTCGCTCGTGATCCCCATCGCGGCGAACACGACCGCGAAGACATCTCCGCTGCCGAGCACCTTCGCCTGTCTTGCGATCTGGAGCGCGATATCATTGTGCGGCAGGCCTGCGCCGGAGAATATCGGGAGTTTCTGGCCTCGGACGAGCGTGTTCATGCCATCTATCGTCGATATGCCCGTCTGGATGAACTCCTGAGGGTTGTCTCTCGCATACGGGTTTATCGCCGCACCGATGATATCGAGCCTGTCCTCGGGGATTATCGGAGGACCGCCGTCCAGGGGATCCCCTGAACCGGAGAGTATCCTTCCGAGCATATCCTTCGAGACCGGCATCTTGAGCGTCTCGCCGAGGAATTTCACGGAGGATGAACGGTCGATCCCGCCCGTCCCCTCGAACACCTGGACGACCACGACCTCCCTTGAGGTGTCCAGGACCTGCCCCCGCTTCGTCGAGCCGTCCGGGAGTGTTATCTTCACGAGCTCGCCGTATCCGACTGGCTCCGTCTTCTCCACGAACACCAGCGGGCCTGCGATCTCCCGGATGGTGCGATACTCCTTCAACATCACTTCACACCCCCAGCTCCGCGAACTGCTTCTCGATATCCTTCACTACTCGGGGCAGTTCGGTGTCTATCTTCTCTTCGAATTTCAGTTTGCCCAGCTCGACCTTGCCTGGCAGTGAGAGTATGCTTTCGAGCGGCACGTCCAAGGAGATGGCCTTTTGTGCCAGCTTGGCGTATCTCCTGATCGCGTCGAGGTATGCGTACTGCCGCTTCAGAGGGCTGTAGGTGTCCACCGGATGATATGCACTCTGCTGCAGGAAGAACTCGCGGATCATCCTTGCAACCTCAAGCACGAGACGCTGCTCCTCCGGAAGGGCGTCCGAGCCCACCAGCTGGACGATCTCCTGGAGCTCCGCCTCCTTCTGCAACGTCTCCATGGCCCATTGCCTCAGATTGCTCCAATCTTCGCTAATGTTCTTCTTGTACCACTCGTCCAGTTGTCCCGTGTAGAGGCTGTACGAGGTAAGCCAGTTGATCGACGGGAAATGCCTGCGCTCTCTCAGCTTGGAATCGAGCGCCCAGAAGACCTTCACGATACGGAGCGTGTTCTGTGTCACCGGCTCGGAGAAGTCTCCGCCTGAAGGCGACACCGCCCCTATGACGCTGATTGAGCCTATCTCTCCATGGAGAGTCTTTACCCTCCCGCAACGCTCGTAGAACTCGGACAGTTTAGCCGCCAGATATGCAGGGTATCCCTCCTCCCCGGGCATCTCCTCAAGTCTGGACGATATCTCCCTCATCGCCTCTGCCCACCTCGATGTCGAATCCGCCATCAGGGCGACGTCGAATCCCATGTCCCTATAATACTCCGCGATTGTGATGCCAGTGTATACCGATGCCTCTCTTGCGGCTACTGGCATGTTCGACGTGTTCGCGATCAGGACTGTTCTGCCCATGAGCGGCTTCCCCGTCCTCGGGTCTTCGAGCTCTGGGAACGTCGTCAGCACCTCGGTCATCTCATTCCCGCGCTCACCGCATCCCACATAGACGACGATTTGCGCGTCCGACCACTTTGACAGCTGCTGTGAGGTAACGGTCTTGCCTGTCCCGAAACCGCCCGGGATAGCCGCGGTCCCGCCCTTCGCCAATGGGAACAGCATGTCCAGGACCCGTTGGCCGGTAATCAGCGGGATGTCGGGCAGCAACTTCTCGACGAACGGTCGCGGGACCCGCACAGGCCATTTCTGCATCATCGGAAGCTTAGTGCCGTCATCCAGCTCGCAAACGATATCTTCGACCGTGAACTCCCCGCTCCTGATCATCTCGACCTTTCCGGAGACGTTCGGCGGGGCGAGTATCTTGTGTGTGATGTTCCCCTCGGGGACCTCACCGATGACCTGTCCTCCGGATATCCTGTCACCCTCTTTCACTCTGGGGGTGAACTGCCATTTCTTCTTCCTGTCAAGGCCCGGTACCAGCGCACCTCGCTTGACGAAATCGCCCATAATGGTCCTCAGCACAGGCAGCGGTCTCTGGACACCGTCATAGATGCTGCTCAGCAGTCCGGGACCCAGCTCGACCGACAGCGGCCGACCGGTGTTCCAGATCGGCTCTCCCGGCTTCAATCCAGACGTGTCCTCATAGACCTGGACAATGGTCCTATCGGCGATTATCTTGATAACCTCGCCGACAAGGCGTTCCTCCCCGACAAGAACGACGTCGTTCATTCTCGGGGTGATGCCTTCGGCGACTACCACCGGACCTGATATCCTGACGATTTGTCCCTTCTGCATTTCCAACTGAATCACGCTCCCTTGTAGAGATCGATTCCGATCGCTCTTCGAACCTTGTCCCGCATATCCCCTTTGTCAGTCCCGACAGGGATGACGACCGGGGTCGTGCTTTCTGCAAGCTGCGCACGGAGCGATGCGGAGAATCGCTCCATGTCCTTTGAAGATATGACGAGTATCCCCACATCCTTGCTATTGAGCAATTTCTGGACAGTCTGGACGATCGTTTTGTCCGTGGTCTCGTAGATCCTCTTCACTCCCGCAAGCCTGAAACCGACAACGAATTCCGGACTGCCGACTACAGCTATCTCCATATCAGAGCACCAACAGCCTCTTGATCAGTTCCGGGTCCAGACCGGACTCCTTTCCTCTTGCTATTATCCTGATATTGTCGACCTCCGTCTTCTTCCGGAGGATATAATCTAGTACAGGCAATATCGAGAGCGGATACAGGTGGGAGAACTTATCCGCTATCTCGATGAGCGCTTTATCGAGCGCGCGGAGCAGGGAGGACACGTCCTTCGTCTCCTCGAACGCCTCGAGCTCTGATAGTATGAACTCCGAGTACGAGGTCTGACGTATCTCATCCATGATCTCCTTCATCGAGGTCGCCGCTGCCATCTTCGCCAGTCTGTCGGACTTGAATTCCATCCCCCCGGGGACGAAGTACTGTGTTATGCTCTCCCCCGAAGCCTCCTCCACCTTGAGCTTGAACAACACCTTGAGATTCACGATGTCAATTTCCCGCCTGACGAAGTCCAGCAGCCTCTTCTCTGCCACCGTAGTCTCCTTTATGGACTTCAAAAGCGAGGAGTAGTATTCCTTGTCGAGCTCATCCTCCAAAGCGGCAAGCTTCCCTGTCGCCAAGGCGTTACGAAGGAGCTCCTCGTCGACATATACGACGGACTGTTTCCTGAGGGTCTCTATTATCTCCTCGTTCGAGGTCGCCAGGATCAGCTGGTTCATCAGCTCGGGGCTCAGCGATCCTGCCGGGATCAGTATCTCCCTTATCTCTTCGATCGGCGCCCTCGTCACCTTGCCTCTGATGATGGTCTTGACGTTATAGATGTCCCATCTGTGCAGATATTCCGCTATCAGCTCTCTGAGATGCCCGGTCGCATAGCTCATGATATCGGTATACGTCTTCGCGAGGTTCTGGGATATGCCTATCTCGATTAGGGTCGCTCCGCTGTATCGGCTGCTCAGGGCCGTCATCTCGTCCCGGTACTGCGTTTCCCCGAGATATCTGCCGATCTCAGACAGGTCCATTCCGAGCATCCTGTGGAACGCGTCCTTGCTGAGCAGGAAGCTCTTCTTCGCCTTCACCCGAGCGCAGACATATGGGTAATTGCTCCTCCCACCAAATATCGGCAACCCTCAGGCACCTCCAAACACAAGCTCGTAAATCCTCCTTACGTTCTTCGTCCAGACATCGTCAAGCAAGACCTCGAACGTCAGGTCTATCCTATATGCACCGTCCTCGGACTCTACGAGCATGCCGCCGACGCCGTTCAGGTCGGCGATTTTCTTGAACCCGGCCGGTGCGGAGAACAGCCCCTCGTCCTCCTTTCTGCAGTGAACGATCCCTTTCGGAAGCTTCTTCGAGGCCGCTGTCATCAATTTCTCAAGGATGCGTTTCCTCTGCGTTGCATCCAACGATGACAGCGACTTCAACACCTCCGATTTGGTCTCCGCGAGGATGGCGTTCTGCTCCTGAAGTATGCGCTTCTTCGCCTCGAGCTCGGCGCTGGATATCGCCTGCTGTCGGTTCATCTCGCATCTTTCCTGGAACTGTTTCTCGCGTAGCTTGCGCTGGTTGTCCGCCTCGACCTTCGCAGCGGCGACTATCCGTTTTTTCTCCTCCGTCGCTTCGGCGAGTATCCTCTTCCTCTGCTCTTCGCCGGCGGCCAGTATCTCCTCTATGACCTTCTCTAATCCCATAGAGACCACGGCTCGATCCACGAGTTCCTTGTTCTTCAGTCGCCTGCGAATCCGCCCATTCCGGCGTACAGCAGGATGGCGATGACGAAGCCGAATATCACGATGGTCTCAGGAAGCGCCATGAATATGATGCCTTTCCCGAACATCTTCGGGTCTTCCGCGGTCGCCCCGACGGCGGCCGCTCCGGCACCCTGCTGCGCTATTCCTGTACCAATCCCGGCCAAGCCGATCGCCAGCCCGGCTCCTATCGCTATCAATCCCGGATCCATTTCTTTCACACCTCCGATTCCGTGCTGAACCTGCGTTTGTATCCCAAAGGCTCGAAGTCCACTCCTCCGCCGTTGTAGAATTTGAGGAAGAACTCGACGTAATTCAACCTCAATGCCTGTATGCCGGAGGAGAGTGAACCCAGAGCGAAGACGAGCAGCTGGAGCAATATCAGCACTATCACCCCAGCTATCATTATCAGGATATCTCCCCCTGCGAACAAATAATAGATCACGATATAGTTGAACGCCAACGCCATCGCGCCCTTTGCGACCCCGATGGCGGCAATTCGGGTGTACGATATGACGTTCGACAGCAGGGAGAGGATTTCGAGTATTTCCATCATCGCGCTCTTGCCGTGGAGCACGAAGAAGCCCACGATCCCGGCAAGTATCAGGGCGAGTGCGACGACCGATATGTTCAGGCCGGAGAAGGAGATGACATATCCCTGGAACGGTCCGCAAAACGCCAGGAAGAGCCCATTCCTGAGCTCCGATCCTTTCGCCATGAACAGGATCTGCATGAACAGCCCGAGGAGTATCACGAGCCAGATGATCTTCATCGTGGCGTGTTTTCTGTCGTGATGGAACTCGTTCACGAACCCCAGCCCCAGGCCGAGGCTCATGTGCACCCACGCGGCGAAGACGGATATCGCGAGAAGGTCCTTGACGTCTACCAGCTTCTCCATGTGCGCCTCCATCGGGATATTGATTCCGACGGCTTCCCAGCTCAGTCCGCCCAACACGAGTTCTCCCCGCTCGTCATGCACCGGATGGAACGGGAGGCCGAATGCGTCACAGAAGAGGAACAGGCCGAACAATGCCGCGAAGAAGCCACCGATAAGGACTATCAGTCCCAGGCGCCTCCATCCGTCGCTGTCCTTCCCGAGCTTGCTGTACATTACGAACCCGGCAAGCATCAAGCAGGCACCGTATCCGAAATCACCTATCATGAGCCCAAAGAACAACGGGAATACAATGAAGACGAATATCGTCGGGTCGATCTCTCTGTAAAGAGGCTTCGACATAAGTTCTATGAATAGCTCGAATGGACGAGCAGGGAGGATGTTGCGCAGCTTCACCGGTGCGGTCTCGTTCTCTTCGGTCTTGGAAACTGTCAGGTCTTCGACCGAGACAGAATCGCCTGCGACAGCCTTGATCGACCTCTTCAGCTCATCGTACGAGGACCTCGGGACCCAACCGTCCATCGTGAACGAGTGCTTCGTGGTGGCTATTCTGAGGGGTGTTTCGGCCTTTTGTACCTCTATCGAATAGTGCTCCTCGGCCGCCAGAAGAAACGCTCCATACCTCTTCCTCAGAACTTCGATCCCCTCGTCGGCCCTTTCCAGCGTCTCTCGAAGCTTCTCGATCTCCTCGGCATACCTCGCCTTCAGCTCGCCGGGGGATCCCTTGTTCTCCGGTGGCCTGATCTCCTGATACCCAGCTGAGTTGAGAATCTCGCGTATCCGATCCGCCAGCTCCTTCTTGCAGAAGATGGCGACCGCGAAATCCGCATCGCGAGGGATCTCGATGATCTCAATCCGGTCCAAATCTCTCGAGTCGATTGCAGAGAGGATCTTATCCTTCACTGGCTGCTGAGTAGTCCCCGAGAATACCGATATGTTCTCGTAGCCCGAGTAGCTCTCGAGCGGGAGCCCGATGGTCTCGAGGAGGCTCAGAATCTCCTTCTTCGTCTGCAGATCTCGTATCCTGCTGCTGATCTCTTGCCGCTGCTCGATCTTATCCATGACCTCAGGCTCGAGGGTTGCCAACAGCTGATCCGTCCGCTGCTCGATCTCGCTCACTGGAACCTTCCTGTCGGGCTTGAAATCCTCCAGATGAAGCGCACGGATTATCGCCCTGAGTTTGAGGAGCCTTTGGGAATCCACCGATGCTTTCTCGAGCGGGGCACCGATCTTGACATCCGGGTCCTCTTCTGAGAAATCCACGACATGGAACAGGTTGAGCTCGTACAGGGTCTGTATCACGGTGTCCAGCTTGCTCCTTGGACCGACTATCGCGATCCGAGCCATTCGCTCAGGCCTGATCATCTATAGCCCTCATGAACTCCTTGAGAATGTATTCCTTCGCCTGGTCCATCTTCGATCTTGCCGTTGCACGAATACTCTTCAGAGCCGTCTCGGATTGTTCGAATATTCTCTTCCGTTCAGACTCGATGGCAGAATTCACCGTCCGGGACATGCGCTCTATCATTTCCGCGATCTCGCTCGCGGACTTTTCCTTTATCTCGAGAACCTCGCGTTTGCCCTCCGCGAGTATCCTCTCTTTCTGTGCTTCCGCATCCTTTATTATTTCCCGGACGCGCCTCTCCGCCTCTTTCAGCTTGTCGAGAATATCCGCAACAGGCGGTCTCTGTTGTTCCTCTGTCGTGCCAACAGCGCCATCAGACATTCGACGTACCAGCCCTTGCAGGCCTATCACAATTAATCATATTATATAAGCAATTCGCAAAGGACCCTTTATCATTCACGACAAAAGCCTGTGCGATATGAATTGCGCATTCATATTTCATCTTTTCCGGTTCCTCCTCTTGGAGGAGATGTCCGTACGATCGGCTTTTGGCATATCTAAATGCAAGACCTCGACCCCGCCCTCCCGAAGGATATCCAGTCCCGACTTATCTGAATAGTCTCCCGAGTAGACCACACGCCTGATCTGGGCGTTCAGGATCATCCTCGCGCAGATAGGACAAGGGACGATCGTCGAATACATGGTCCCGTTCTTTGCGTTCGTCCCTGCCTGTATCAATGCGTTCTGCTCGGCATGCACGGCGGTGCAGGTCTCGAGACGAGTCCCTGAAGGGATGCCGAGCTTGTCACGGATGCATCCGATATCCTCGCAGTGCGGAAGCCCTCGCGGATTGCCGTTGTACCCAGTGCTCTTTATCTCCCCGTCTGGAGAAACAACTATTGCCCCTATCTGCCTGCGCGTGCAGGTGCTCCTTCTGGCCACCTCCCGGGCGATGTTCATGAAATACTCGTCTTTCGAAATCCTTCGGTTCTTGGACATCTGTAGCACCTGTTCATTTGACACTCAGGATGAACGCCCGACTGGTATATTGCGATTGTCGTGCGAGGATGCGGCATCACAGATTTATAGAGTTTAGGGTATCATGGCTATCAATGCCTGGCGAATCTGTCGAAAATCCCTGGAGAAAGCATCAGTCGACGATCGAGATATTGATGGCTGTGATGATCGTCGCCGGGCTGTTCCTGACGATGTTCGCGTATTCAGCCAACTGGCCCCCGCTGGTTGTGGTTGAATCGAGAAGCATGCAGCATGCCGACGGAGAGAGCTATATCGGCATAATGGACACGGGAGACCTTGTCCTCGTCAAGAAAGCGTTCTCGCGGGCAGATGTGGTGACCTATTTTGAGGGGCGACTGACGAACTATCGCAGCTACGGCGACTTCGGTGACGTGATAATATACATGAAAGGCGGGTCGGACAAGCAGACACCAATCATTCATCGCGCGGTAATCTATCTCGAGGCCAACCCTGACGGCGCGAGTTTCAGCTCATGGGAACTGGGGCAGCTGACCGAGGGGGTCGATTTCGACTTCTCCGTGCCGACGGATACCTGGATGAGAATTACGGGCAACGTCCAGATACACCACTTCGGATTCAGGTCGGAAGAACTGCTCATTCCGATATCGGATATCATCCGGGAAGCGGAAGCGGCGGGCAAGCCGATCCATAGCGGATACATCACCAAGGGCGATTTCAACCGTCAGGTAGACCAGCTGCTCGGGATATCGCCGAACAAGGAGCCGATAAAGTTCGACTGGATACTCGGTGTCGCGAGAGGGGAGCTGCCATGGCTCGGAATCATCAAGCTCACCTTGACAGGAGGCCTGCCCGATTATACGCCCCGAAACAGCATCGATGCGCTGATTGTGATGATAATCGCCCTCGTGGTGATGCCGCTGGTCATCGAGGTTATCCTGTGGATAAGGCAGAGGCGCGGACCGGCGGAGTCCGAACACGATGAGAACAGGAGAACCCGCTGATGTGTTCCCCGAGAATCATCACATCAAAGTCATCTGTATCCTGGGGCGGTAATTTTTCAGTTGCTGCAATAGCGGATCCTCCTCAAGGACCCTTATCCCCTCTTCGACAGGGACCGCCGATTCGATCTCCTTTGTCCTTCCGGCACGGCCAAAGGACTTCACGCGAGCATGAATCAGACCCAGCATGTCCAGTTCCGATATCAGGTCGGTGATACGCCTCTGGGTCAGGATCGCCATCCCTGTCATCCTGCAGAGCTCCTTGTACGTGTCGTAGACATCCCCCGTCGTCAGTCTCTCGTTTCCCTGCTGTTCGTTGATGAATATCCCCATCAGCACAAGCTTGCTCTGTGTCGGTAGTGTACGCATCGCTTCGGACACACAGTCGAGCTCTATCTTGTTCTTCGCCTTGTTCACGTGTGCCTCTGTGACGCGGATGTCCTGATTCCTCTCTGCGATCTCGGCGGCCACCCTAAGCAAATCGAGCGCCCTCCTGGCATCCCCGTGCTCCTGGGCTGCGAGGGCTGCGCAAAGCGGTATGACCCCTTCGTCGAGGACACCATCCTCGAACGCCAGGGCCGCTCTTTGGTTCAGGATATCCTTGAGCTGCTCCGCATTGTACGGTGGAAAGACCATCTTTTCTTCACCCAACGCGCTCTTCACGCGCGGGTCGAGAAACTCCATGAACTTCAAATCGTTTGAGATCCCGATCACAGAGAGTTTAGCGTTCTCCAGGTCGTCATTGATCCTGGTGAGATGATAGAGGGCGTCGTCGCCGCTCTTGTAGACGAGCTTGTCGATCTCGTCCAATACTGTGACTATCACCCTATCCGTCTCGTCGATCTTTTCTCTGAGAATGTTATAGACCCTCTCTGTGCTCCAACCTGTAAAAGGGATACGCTCGTTGAAATCGTTGATAAATTGATTCCCTATGTTCTGCAGAACTCCGTACTGCGTATCGACTATCTCGCAATTCATGTAGATGTAATCGACCTTGCTGTATTGCCCCTGCGCCTGCTTTATTTCGTTTCCAATATATTTTATGGTCGCGGTCTTTCCGGTTCCAGTCTTCCCGAAAATCATAACATTCGAGGGGCGCTGGCCGTTTAACGCAGTCGCAAGGATCGATGCGAGGTGATTGATCTGTTCTTCGCGATGAGGCAATTCCCCCGGTATGTACGAGGGGCGCAGAACTTCTCTATCTCTTTTGAAAATACTCTGAGTCCGGATGTAAGGCTGGAACACGCTCTGTTGCATAGCTTCCCCCCAATTTGAACCGAGAACTGCGCACCTTCGTTCGTTGCGCATTTTCTCGAATGCCCGCTTGGGAAAGGAGGAATACAATGATGCATACTTAAGTCTTGATTTTATCTAGATTGATTACAGTTATTGCATCGAATTTAATTCGTTCTCATGCTTCAATAAAGAGAACTCGCACTAAACTTGTACGAAACGGCTTCGGGATGAGACCGTCCCCTTGCTTTCTATTGGAAAATGACGTTTTGTGCAAAGGCACAATAAATTGAATATCACATACATTCTATTAATGTGTACCAGCGAGCAAACGAATATACTGTATCCGGATTGAAGAGCATCAAGAAGAGTGAAATCAGTGTTGAGCTGGGTGCGCAATTGCGCGATTATCACAATTAGAACCAATACGGAAGAGACCGAGGAGCTCTGCAGAACTCTTGACATCAAAGTGGTAGAAAAGATAATTCAAAAAAGAAGGAGGCCTCATCCGCAGACCTTTCTCGGCCCGGGAAAAATCGAAGAGATCCGCGAGAGACTATCGGATATCGATTTGATTGTAATCGATGGAGAACTCAGCCCTGCACAGCATTTCCGGCTTGAGACAACACTTAAGAAAATGTGCGTTGACAGAATCGGTCTTGTCCTGGAGATTTTCGACAGACATGCAGGATCCGCAGAAGCAAAAGCACAGATAGCTCTGGCGAGGATTCGCTATGAGCTCCCCTTCCTCAGAGAGTGGATAAGCAAGGCACTTTCTGACGATCGTCCGGGGTTCATGGCAGGAGGCGAGTACGTTGTTGATGCGTATTACGAAAACGCCAGGCGACAGATGAAAAAAATTGAAAACGAACTCGAACGGATCGCAAAAGATAGAGAATTAAGAAGGAGCAGAAGAAAAGAAAAAGGGTTCTATCTTGTCTCGATTTGTGGGTACACGAACAGCGGCAAATCCACGCTTCTTAATTCGTTATCGGGCGCACAGACCATCGTCGATGATCGCCTTTTCTCGACGCTATCGACCGCTACGAGAAAAATCGCGGATGTGAAGGCAAAGATCTTGCTCACCGACACGGTAGGTTTTATCAGAGATCTGCCACCGGATCTCATAGACGCCTTCGATGCGACCATGGAAGAGATATATGTCTCGGATTGCGTTCTTCTGGTCATCGATGCATCCGAACCTGATGATATCATAAGAGAGAAATTCAAGACTTCATTTGATTTCTTGGTTTCAAGGGTTCCGAAAGAAAACATTGTGATCGTATTGAATAAGGCAGATAAAATTCCGCATTCGATCTTATCTGCTAAAAAAGCATTTTTCGATGAGCTATTTTCGTGTTTTAAATATTATGTAATATCTGCGCTTACAAAAGAAGGTTTAAGAGAATTAATCGATGAAATTCTCAGACGGATGAATCTCATAAAAGATGAAATAATCCGGCTGCCGAACACAGAAAAAGGACGAGAGCTATATCGATGGATTTCGGAAAGAGCAGTCATAACGGATGCCAGCTGGCAGAAAGAGATCGTCCTGAAAGTTCAATTGTCACAGGAGGATTTGGAGATACTGCGTCAGAAAATTGCCTTGTTATGAGGAAAAACTACATCCCCTGCGGTTTGCAATGGAAAAGATGGGGGCGGGGTCATTTCGAAATCTTGAGTTCGTTCTTCTTTTCGGCCACCATTGCTCGATATCTTTTCGGGAGACGCCACGCGAGATATTCGATCTCATCGAGGTTCTTTATAAACTTCGCCTTGCTGCTTGTATCGGACAATTTCTTCAGCTTTCTCACTTTGAAGAAATAATCGAGATCCCACCAAAGGGTCACTATGAGGCCAAGCGGACCGATCACTGCCAACCAGTAGACCCAATTCCCCAACGGCACAATCAGGTCCTGGAAAATCGCCAATACCCCCTTAAGGTTAGAACCTATGAACACTCCGACGAGACCGAGAAAACTCACAAACGAGAATACCAAGAGTAAGGTGATCCCGATCTCGAGCCGATATTCCGTCAGGATGTTGTCTCCCATCTGTTCGATCCTCGTTCTGCACCTTGGTAAGGTGAGAAATGACACTCCTTAATATCTTCTTTATGGCAATATCGATGCTCTAATTGCATAAGCAAGTAATTTAATAGCAATGCATTACTGATCACGGCGATGATGCAGCATTTCATCCCGGTACGCCTCATTGTCATTTGCGTGCTTTCTTGGCTATTGGTGATAGCTTTCTATTCACCTTCAACGGGAGAGGCTACCGTGGACGAACTAATATCAATCTACGGGATCGTCGCGGATAGTGAGACATTGGATGGCGGAAACGCAACTCTGATAACCGTTTTGGACGGCGATAACGTATGGAAAGTGATCTTCGACGATCCAGGTCATGTGCCCGAGCTCGGTAGAGCAGTGATCGTGACAGCGAAGGTCACCACGGGCGACCTGTTAATTGCGATATGCTATAACTATCCGTAGGCGACGAATCCTTTTCATAGATAGCTTCGCATCTGAGCAACCGTGCCCGGCATCTATGTGTCGTTTGATGATACGGATTCCCTCGACGGGATGTGCACGACATATCTTGCCACGCTATTGATCGAAGACCTCTCAGAGTTCGACGTCATAGGATTCCCGAGACTCGTCAGGCTCAATCCGAACGTCCCTTGGAAGACGAGAGGCAATGCCGCGATCTGCCTCGCATTCGGCGAGGGCCAAGGGAAAAGATTCCTCGTCGGGGGTATCGGAGATGAAAAGATCTTTGCATATTCTCGCGGCAGACCATGCGATGCAGTCCTGTTATTCGAGCGCGCGCACAAGATCATCGAACGCAACGCTCATTTCGCATGCGACAATACCAATCCCGGACTGGTCGTCTCGCGAAACAGACCGCCTTTCAGCTTGTATCTGCGCACGGTGCGGGAGATCGTCGATCTCGAGTCGGTCCTGGAGATCCTCAGCAAGGAGGGGGCCCTCGTCGGAAAGTTCAAGAACGGAAGAGGAGTGATCGGCGCGGCCGCGGCAATGGCTTGGCGCCCTCGGGACAGGACATTCGAGGTACTTGCTTATCGTGATCCTTCGCTGATAGGAACAAAGAGGCGGATCGATCCCGAATCCGTTAGGAAGATGGATGAAAGGTTCAAGAGCACGTTTCACAACATCGATAAAACTACAGGACATCTCGCGATAGCCCCAGGCTCTCCGTGCCCGATATTGTTCGGCATCCGGGGGGACGATCCCTGGGACCTCATAAGGGCCAAAGACATGATAATATCCGAACCTATCAGCCGCTGGCTACTGTTCCTCACGAATCAGGCCACCGATGAGCATATCGCGAAAAGAAAAGCCTCCGAAGTGCTCCCTATGCAGGGAATTCGGATAACGGGGAAGGTTCTCTCCGCGCCACGGGAAATCATCGGCGGTCATGTGTTCTTCGATATCACGGACGGCTCCGGAACGATCACATGCGCAGTCTACGAACCGTCCGGTGACATGAGATCCGCGGCGCGGCAGCTAAAGGCCGGTGATGAGGTCGAGATCTTCGGCTCAGTTCGAGAGGAACCCTTCCAAATCAACGTCGAGAAGATGCGCGTGGTGAGTTTGTCTCCCATTGGCGAGAAGATCGAGAACCCCGTATGTCCCAAGTGCGGGAAGCACATGAAATCTGTAGGCGCGCAAGCAGGCTACAGATGCAGGAAATGCGGCACCAGGGCTCCCGCCGGCTCCGAGAAGAGGGCGGAGCGCACAGCTCCGCGCCCGGGCTGGTATGAGCCACCAATCGCGTCAAGAAGGCATCTATATAAACCCGTCAGCCGCATCGGCAAAAAGCGTATCGCTCTTCGGGAAATATTAAATACGTATCCGTTTGATTGAGCCAGTATATACCGGTAATATATCTGGAAAAGAGGTCATAACATGACGCGAGCAGTGATTGTCGATGCGGTGAGAACACCTATTGGAAAGTTCGGCGGCTGCCTACAGTCGTTCTCGGCACCCGAACTCGGAGGGATCGTAATCAAGGAGCTTGTGACGCGCCTGAGGATACCTATGGAAACCGTCGACGAAGTGCTGATGGGGAACGTGGTGAGTGCGGGCTTAGGGCAAAACCCGGCCAGACAGGCGGCGATTGCGGGTAAGCTCCCGGAGACGATCCCGGCTACGACTATAAACAAGGTCTGCGGGTCGGGACTCAAGACGATCATGCTCGCAGCCGACGGAATTCTGGCAGGCAGATCTAAGCTCATGATTGCGGGCGGTATGGAAAGCATGACGAACGCGCCTTACCTGCTCGAGAAAGCCAGATTCGGCTACAGGATGTTTGACGGAAAGCTCGTGGACGCCATGGTCAGGGACGGCCTGTGGGACAAGTTCAATGACTTCCATATGGGCATGACAGGCGAAATAGTAGCCGAGCGGCACAATGTCACCAGGGAGGAAGCGGATGCGTTCGCGGCAAGATCGCACCGGCTGGCAATCGAGGCGACCAACAGCGGGCGGTTCGCCAAGGAAATCGTCCCGATAACAATCGAGCAGAAAGGACAGACCGTTGTGATAGACAAAGACGAAGGCCCGCGCGCGGACAGCACGCCGGAGAAACTCGCGAAACTCAAACCGGTCTTCAAGGAGAACGGGATCGTGACCGCGGGGAACGCCTCCTCGATAAACGACGGTGCAGCGGTGACCATCGTGGCCTCTGAGGAAATTGCCTCGAGCTATGCCACCAAGGTGTCCGTGAACATCGTGGATTATGTGACAGTCGCGACCAGGCCAGAATGGCTAATGGAGGCTCCAATAGCAGCCATCAGAAAACTGCTCGAAAGGAACTCTTTGAGCGTTAACGACGTCGACCTTTACGAGCACAACGAGGCGTTCGCGACGGCCTCCGTGGCGGTTATGAAAGCACTTTCATTATCTGACGATAACTTCAACATACATGGTGGTGCGGTCGCCCTCGGGCATCCGATAGGCGCGAGCGGCGCCCGCGTAATGACCACACTTATGTACTCGCTGGCAGAAAAAGGCCTGTCGAGAGGCATCGCCGCTCTTTGCCTTGGCGGTGGCGAGGCGGTCGCGATGCTCGTAGAGCGCCGCTAATCTGCATCCGAAAATATCCTGTCGACCATCCACTGAGGATCGAACTCGAGCAGGTTGTCATATCCTTGGCCGTTGGAGATGAAGATGATGGGCTTCCCGATCTCGGACGATATGGAGATCGCGGCCCCGCCCTTCGCATCCGCATCTATCTTCGTGAGGATCACGGCATCGATCCCGACTGCGGAATCGAACTCCCTTGCCTGCTCGATCGCATCCGAGCCTGTCAGCGCGTCACCGACAAATATTATCAGGTTCGGCTGCGCGACCTTCTTTATCTTCTTCATCTCGTCCATCAGGTTCCTGTTGGTCTGCATCCTGCCCGCAGTATCTATCAACACTACGTCTCTTTTCCTGGCTTTCGCGTGCTCAATCGCGTCATAAGCCACAGCTGCAGGGTCGCTTCCCGCCTGATGCTTTATGATCCTCGTACCCAGCCTCTCGGCATGTATCGAGATCTGCTCTATCGCTCCCGCGCGGAACGTGTCAGCGGCGGCAAGCACGGTCGTGAGCCCCTTGTCCGCGCACGCCTTCGCCAGTTTTGCGATGACGCTCGTCTTACCGGTACCGTTCACCCCTACGAACATTAGCACTACTGGCTTCGACTCAGTGTTTCTGATGAATCCCCAAAAGTCAAACCGATGTTCAGAGAGAAGCTCCATGATTGCATTCCTGAGGGCCGTCTCGACTATCTGTTCGAGCTTGTAGCCGCGCTCATATCTCTTGCCAAGAAGCTGATTCTCGACACTTTTCACAATCTTCTCGGCGACCGGTAGGGCAACATCCGCGCTCAGGAGCTCCATCTGCAGCTCGTCGAGGATCTTCTCGAGCGCGGCCTTCCTTATCCTTTTCCCTTCTTCCCCGAGCACCTCTTCGAGCTCAGGTCTTTCCTGCTCGGCCTTCTTCGCTGCGCCTCTGATGAAGTTCCTGAGCGCACGGAACATTTATGCACGCTCTTTCACAGAGTGCCTTGCCGAGGCTTCTGGAGGGCTTCGTACTGCTTCCGGGCCTCCTTCGAGAGCTGTTCTATAGCGAACGTTATCTTCTCGGCCTGTTCGTCAAGTTCGGTCGCAGCCTTTTTCAGCTCCTCTATCCTGCTGTCCAGAATCCTCTCCACCTCGGCTATCTCCTTTTCCATCAGAACACCAGCGCCTATCGATGCGATGCAGCTCTTCCTGTCACCCGCTTTCGCATGTATGAACACTCCTGCTCCGATCGGGACCAGCAACTCCTCGTTCTCGCCGACTTTGGAATATTGCGCCAAGGTCTCTTTTGCCCTGAGATGCTCATCTATGGACGCGCGCACGATCTCCTGCTGCCTTGCGACATTCTCGAGCTGGGCTCTGCTAAGGTCTATGGCAGATATCGTCTGTCGAAACTGCTCCTCGGACATTCAATCCGCTCCAATCTGATGGCGAACTGTTGCATCTATGATCTCATCGGATTTCAATTCTTTCACTTTCCTTATCTTTATTGCTCTTCGGGCCAGGCCGTGCCTGCTGCCTAAATCACAGAATATCTTCTCCTTCGCCTTTTCCTCGTCCTCGGCAGCGATTTCCTTAGAGAACTTCTGCCAGTTTCTTCTGCTGACCTCGAGTTCCCCATCTACGCGGAACGCTTTCATCGCGCTCGACCCCGACCTCAGGAACATCCATGATTTGATAAACGTTTTGATGACTTACTGTGTGTAAAAATACGCAATTCGGAGCCGCAGAGCATGGGATCATTATGAAGAAGGTCATGAGTTTCAGCCTCGGGAGGCGTTTCCCCGCCGTATCTATCACGGGAGCCCGCTGCGAGCTCGCCTGTCCGCATTGTGCAGGCCGTCCTCTTGCGAATATGCTTGATGCGGATAGCCCAGAGAAACTGCTCGCCATCGCTGCTCGGCTCGAGCAGGCGGGTGCGATAGGCTTCTTGCTGAGCGGGGGCTGCGATCTCGACGGCAAGTTGCCGATAAGGCCATACCTGCGCGCGATACGCGAGATCAAGGACAGGGGCCGCCTGAGGATCAACGCGCATGTCGGGTATCCGCGGTCACAGGACGCTGCTGATCTGGTGTCGAGCGGCATTGACGTTTTCTCGTTGAATTTTCCCATTAATGACGCGCTCGGGCTCAGAACGACGATGGTCCGAAACGCGGTTGACCGGTACTTCGAGACATATGAGTCGTTACTGGATGCAGGGGCGCAAAAGGTGGTGCCACACGTCCTGATAGGACTGGCAGATGTCAGAGAGGAGATCGATGGGCTCAGGACCTTGTGCGTACGTCCTCCTCGGGCGATAGTTGTCATAGCCTTCACTCCACTCCTTGGCACACCTATGTATATGGCTCAGCCCCCGGATGAAGGGCACATTGCAGAATTCATCCGGAACTGCAAGACATATCTACCGCATACCCGGCTCATCCTCGGTTGTATGAGAAAGCGCGGCAATCACGAGATGGAGCTCGCGTTGGTGAAGAACTGGATAGACGGGATAGTGATGCCGAGCCCGAGGGTTATGCAGGCGGCTCGCGAGAGCGTAGAAATCGAAGAATATGAAGGCTGCTGTGCGCTCTACTTGTAGATGGATCTCATACCGTATTTTCTGGATAAGGGCATGAGATATGCCATCCATCCAGCATTCGCGATTATGAAAGCGATGCACATCAGCGGCAGAAACGAGGTCAATGTATTGGATAATTTGCAGTTTAACGTGAAGGATACCACGGCGAATTCCTCATCGGTTGTCGTTGTCGGATCGATGACGAGATAAAGATACTGATGCGTCATCGGAGGCACTACGATCGTCAGGGTGTTCGCCACGAGTGTGGCATTGTTATTCAGGCAGAAATTCCTCAGCGCGACCCAGTCATTCGCATAACTCAGATAGTCCTGCTTTCTCAACAGGTAGACGTCTACCGGGAGCTCGCAGCTTAGGGTGATGCTCTCCACGGTCGACAGTCCCAAGGGATCACCGTTCACTATCTGCGCGGGTTGCGTATAATACAGAGTGCCCCTGTATGATATCGCTCTCTCAACCGATTGCACGGCCGCGGGCATACCGAAGATGACAAGCAACATCCCGGCCACGATGATGATTATGATGGCCCTTCTGATCGAGTTCTTCGTCATCAGATGCTTCGTCGAGAACGTCCTTGCGATCCTTATCTGCATTATCCTGAAGACGAAACTCTCAATCTCGATTATGAGCAACATGATGATCAAGAACCAGATCAGACGGTCTATCGACAGGAAAAACGGGTTGGTCTGCGTCTCACCATAGTAGAAGAGAAGCAGGAGTCCGAGCGCCGTTATGAGGGCGATCTCCACCACATAGAGCATCTGTTTGATGTGCCTGATGCGCCCCCAATAGGCCTCTCCCTCGAGCATCTCACGCGTGGCAGGCATCGAGAAAATTTATCACATTACCAGATATATAACATCTTACGTATCTTTAGCGTCCCCAGATAATCACCCAACGCTTCCTGGGAGGATCATGCGATCTCCGCCGTCTTCCTACAGCAGAGGAACAATGCAGCATATGCCGGGACCTCGTTCTCCCCTTCATCCAACTTCAGCTGCTCTCCCTTGAGTTTCATCTCGAACGGTTCCTTGAGGATGAGCTTGACGGGGTCATCGGATAGGGTTCTTGGGAAGGCATCCCTCAATGGGTCGAAGTCATCGAGCTCGTCTCTCGTGAGAGTGGTCACCCTGAGCCCGGTCTTCCCGTGCAGCGAGGAGGGCATCCTGATCAGTCGCCTGATATCGGATGTCACGGGCTCGTCCGTCTCCCCCACGAGAGAGATCTTCACATGGTTTTCCACCAATCTCAGGAACGCCGTAAGATATGTCTGTTTCGAGAACACCTCCAAGTTGTTCTCCCTGATTATCCTGTCAGCCCCTCTCACGCCATCCCCCTTCCTGCCGAACAGCTCCCGATACATCTGCCTGATAGTCTTCTCCCCGATCGCCCTCGGCGGAGTCCCGCTCTTCAGTTTGCCGAACCTCTCGACGGCTCCGTCTTCCCCCATTGCCTCGAGTTCCAGGATAAAGCGCTTGATGCCTCTGCTCATCTTACCTCTCCAGCCACCCGAGTTCGGGTCCGGCATCAGGACCTTGCGCATCACATGTGTGCTATCCGCGTAGCTCCTCGCATCAAATCCTTTCTGGAGGAAAACCCAGTCGAAATCCAAGTCCGTTCCCGTTATGTAATCCACTATCTCCCGTCGCTCATGGCTTCCGAGAGATAGGACGCGTGAGTCGTTGACATGCACGTGATATCCCCTGCCGCCGGAGAACACGATTCTGACATGCTCGCAACTGAATCCAAAATCGCCGAGAATGAACTCGTCTAGCAATCGTATGACCTCCAGCTTGACCTTCCGAAGCATCTCGGGATAGGTGAGCCCTTGGGCCCCTCTGACATGGTCCGCATCGAGGTCGAATACCAGATCGGCGCCCATCCATTTCTTGTCCGCCATCGTTTGCGCGTTCGGGTTTTCGTAATATGCGGACGAGTAGTACAGATGGGCGGGGAGATTATTAATTATGTACTCTTTCAGCTCCTGCCGGTTCGAAAAGCCTATGTGCCGGAGTACGAAACTCCGGTCGAAGAACATGAACCCGAATTCCCTCCTCGAGAGCCTGTCTGGAGGTTCGAGTTTCTCAGCCTTATAGTATCTCTTGAATTCTTTCATTATGAATGACAGGGTCTTGTCCTGCATCAGAACTCGAAAGCGCAGAATTAGGTTATTAATTGAATTATTTCATTGAATACCAAATTTTAATAGCATCCATGTCGATTTCGCCGAAAGTGATATGATCAAGATATTTGTGAAATTCATGATCAACAGCGACGGCGAGTCACCCAGGGAGATAGTCGAGCGTTTGAGCCCGCTCGGCGGGGTGCCGATCGTGGGCGAGTACGATGTCGAAATCCCTCTGCTCGAAACCGAAAGGCTGTTCCCTAAGCTCGAGGCGATTCATAAAGCATTGAAGGGGAGCGGCGCGTTCTATTCGGTCTATACAGGCGTCGACACAGGCGAGTCGGAGAAGCAGGGGATATCCGACGAGCAGAGGCTCACCGAGATAAGGAAGAAGATCTATGCCGCGAAACTCGCCCGATGGCGGGAGCTGGGGGTCGACACGAAGCCTCTCGAGGAGCTGTTGGAGACGGATTTGGAGAAGTTCCGAGAGGTCAGCAAGACATACCTGAAGGAGCACCTTGACAAGGCGCAGGTCGTGAGAGACGTGCATCAGTCCCTCAGGCTCAATGATGAGGCTGTCTACGCGGCGATCGACGATCTCGGTGTGACCCTCGAAAACATATGCAAGCTGACCTCCCTGAGCGAGCACGAGGTGATCCTCTCACTGGCAAGACTGATAAGCGCGGGCAAGGTGACGCGCGTGCCGAAAGAGGACAAGGAGGTCTATGTCCGGGTGAGGCGCGTCCGGACCCTCAAGGGCGAGGGCGAATCCGTGCCCGCGGAGAGCCTCGAGGAAGCGATGTCCAGGGTAAGAGAGGCGATACACCCCAATGGCAGCACGTTCCGGCAGATATGCAGGGTATCCAGGCTCCCGGAAGGGCAGGCGATGAACGCTCTATCGGAGCTCCTCAGGACGAACGAGCTTAAGAGCATAAGGAAAGGTAAGAACACCTTGTACGTGTTTACCCAGAAGAAGAGCTCGGCCTGATACCGCCTATGTTAAATGCAACCTTTATTAGGGGACCACCTTCTCGGGTTCTTCTGTAGATTATCGACCGGGTAGCTGGATATGTCGTTGTTCTCGTTGAGGAACGTGAGTTTCAGATATCCCTCTCAGACCGAGGACGCGCTTCATGAGGTGACCTGCGACATAGAGGAGGGGGAGTTCGTCGCGTTGCTCGGCGCTGACGGTGCGGGGAAAACGACCTTCGCGAAGCTGCTGAACGGGATCATCCCTCACGTCCTCAAGGGCACGCTGTCAGGCGAGGTGCTATTCAGGGGTACTCCGACGACCAGGCTTCAGATGACGGAGCTCGTGAGGGAGGTGGGACTGACGTTGCAGGATCCGGACGTGCAGCTGTTCCTGGACAGCATCGAGGAGGAGCTCGCGTTCGGCCCGGAGAACCTCGGGATACCTCCGGCGGAGATCGAGAATAGGATCGCACGGGCGCTGGAGATCATGGAGATAACCGATATCAGGACAAAGTCTCCAAAGACCTTATCTGGTGGTCAGAAGCAACGGCTCGTGATAGCATCCATCCTCACAATGGGTACGCGGACGATAATTCTCGACGAGGCGCTCAGCATGCTCGATCAGGCGGTCAAGAAGGACTTGCTGAGGACGCTCAGAAGGATGAGCTCGGAGGAGAAGATGACCGTGATAATCACCTCCCAGGACGCGGAGGACATCTACCAGTACTGCGACAAGATGATCCTTCTTAGCAGGGGCGGTCTTGCATGCGTCGGCAGACCCCGCGAGATACTGAGATCATCCTCGTTCCTCACGTCGCTCGGGATCGAGCCGCCGCAGATACTCGAAGCTATCGACAGGGCCAAGGCCGAAGGGCTTACGGGTCTTTCGGACCGGCTCTATGACGCCTTCATTTCCCAACTTTCAGAGTCTCGGGAGGCCCGAATAACTTGACCGCACCCTTGGTATCGGTCTCCGGATTGGCTCATACCTACGAGGACGGCACGCTCGCCTTGGAGGGCATCAGCCTGGAGATTTCCAGGGGCGAGCGCATAGGCCTCATAGGAGAGAACGGCAGCGGGAAGACCACGCTCTGCAAGCATTTATGCGGTCTCCTGATACCCTCGAGAGGCGAGGTGCTTATCGAGGGCAGGCGTATCAAAGACATGAGCATCCCCGAGATCGCCAGAAAGGTCGGGCTGCTCTTCCAGAACCCGGACAATCAGCTGTTCTGCAGCACGGTGAGGGAAGAGGTCTTGTTCGGGCTGCGCAACATCGGCCTCAATGAACGTGAGGCGGAATCCCGGTGCCGCAGATACGTCCGGATGCTCGGCCTTCAGGAATATGTGGACCGCTCCCCGCTCATGCTCTCGCTCGGGGTCCGCAGGCTCGTGACCATTGCATCTGTCCTCGCGATGGAACAGGACATCGTGTTGTTGGACGAGCCCACTGCCTGGCTTGACAGAGCTCAGGCGGCGCTCGCCATGGAGGCGATACGTGACTTCTCCGCCTCGGGCAGAACGGTGGTGATCGTAAGTCATAACATGAAGCTCATCGCGGAATTGACCGAGAGGTCGATAATCCTCTCCCATGGCAGGAAGATTGCCGATGGAAGGACAAGGGACATCCTGGGGGACAACGCATTGCTCGAAAGTGCTGGGCTATCCCCGACACCCATCTCGGAGTTCGCATCACAGCTCGGCATCGCCGGAAAAGAACGCATCATAACGCAGGGCGATTTCATAGGGGCGTTGTTGAGCATAAGGGATGGTGAGTTCTCACGACGTTGATAGATGTATATGTCCGGAAATCTGGACCATTGCATAGGGTCGACCCGCGGGTCAAGATCGTCGGAGCGGTCATGCTGACGATCCTATGCTTCTTCCTATCCAATCTTGTCTTTCTATCCGTCCTGCTCCTCCTGTTGCAAATCCTGGTATTGTTGACCGGGGTCGGTTGGGAAACGTACAAGCGCACCATCTGGCTTGCCGTGAGGCTCGCGCTCATCTTCATATTAGTATGGCCATTTTTCGACCAGGCAGGAGAGCCACTACTACTGGATTTATGGGCATATAAGGTCACGCTGCCCGCCTTTTTGAGGAGCGTCGCGGTCGCGCTCAGGATATTGCTCATCGCTTCTGGCTGGTTCGTGTTGATATTCACGACCCCCCAGAGCCAGTTGGTCAGAGGGCTGGTCAAGCTCGGACTGAGATACGATATGGGCTTATCCATCTCGATCGCCCTGCGATACTTGCCGAGGTTCCTTGACACGATAGAACAGATCAAAGAGGCGCAGAGGAGCCGAGGGTTTGACATGGACAGAGGAGGGCCAATCATGAAGGCCAAGAATTACATACCCATCCTGATTCCGACAGTCGCGATCGCGATGAGGACCGCCGAGGAGTTATCCCAGGTACTGGTCTGCAAGGGTTACGGAGCGAGCAAAGCAAGGACGTACCTGCACGACCTCCACATGGGTGCGATAGACTGCATTATCTTGGTCTCAATAGCAACCATCGTCCCTTTTCTGATCGGCCTGGATGTCCTCGGTTTCGTGCAGCTCTGAGCGTCCTATATTTTGCCTTTATTTTGGGAAATCATTATAAAGGCGTTACATGACCTGTGTATCGAAATCAGGAAAGGGGGTCACAATGCACGATAGCGAGCTGATGAGCCCGCGCGAGATCGCAGTCCTTGGCGTGATGATTGCACTTGTTGCAGCCATGACGCTGATCATTGTGCCGATACCCGCGACGAGGGGCTACTTCAATCTCGGCGAGACGATGATATTCTTCACTGCATTCGTGTTCGGCAGGAAAATTGCCGGGCTCAGCGGTGCCATCGGTGCCGGTCTGATCGACGCGATCGTTGCACCATACTTTCTCCCCGCAACCCTTATCATAAAATTCTTGGAGGGCTTCGTCGCGGGAACAATCGCTGACGCCCTCAAGAAATACGGCAATCTCCAGGCCGTGAGGGCATTCGCCGTCGAGATAGGCGGAAGCATAATGATAATCGGTTATTTCCTGTATGAGGCCTTCATCCTGCCCATCGGGATTACCGAGGGAGGAGGTCTTGGGGCGGCATTAATAGAATTGCCATGGAACATATCACAGGTGCTCATTGGCGGCCTCATCGCTATTCTCCTCACGACAGGGATCGAGAAGGCCTATCCGAGGATTGCCGATCTCAGGAGCTGATCAGGCACGTATTTTGGCGGGTTTATAAACCCGCCTTACGAGATTTATATATCCTGGCAAGGAGGGAATAGAAGGTATTTGATTCCCTCAGAAAGCTTAATAATCACGATAGGATAAAGAAGCGCTCTGCAAGAGAAGGGGGCATGTCAGATATGGGAGCTACTTTGAGGACTGCCGCGTTATTCCTGCTGCTATTCGCTCTCTTCGGCGTGATAGGCTGGGCTATCGGCACGGTCTTCATGAGCGACTGGGTGATAGCTACAGCGTTCTTCCTCATCTTGGCTGCTCTGCTTAACTCGATCGGCTATTTCTTCGGCTCCAAGATCGTCCTCTGGTCATATGGGGCAAAGATAGTCTCCCCTCAGGAAGCCCCCCGGCTTCACAAGATAGTCCAGGAGATTTGTTTAAGAGCCAATCTTCCGATGCCAAAGATAGCGGTCATCAGGACGGCAACCCCAAACGCGTTCGCCACCGGCAGGAACAAGAAGAACGCGGTCGTCGCGGCGACGACAGGGCTGCTCGATATTCTGGACGACGAGGAGCTCAGGGGCGTTCTTGCCCATGAGATGGCGCACGTGAAGGACAAGGACATCCTGATCATGACCGTCGCGGCGACCATCGCTGGAGCGATATCGTTTGCGGCAAGGATGCTCTGGTTTAATTCCCTCTACAGCAGGCGCAGAGAGGGCGACCAGTGGATAATCCTGCTCGTCGCGATAACGGTCCCTATTGCCGCCTTCCTCACGCAGCTCGCGATTTCCAGGAGCAGGGAGTACAAGGCGGATTACGAAGGCGCAATGCTCATCCAGAGGCCGAGAGCGCTCGCCAGGGCCCTGGCAAAGCTCGAGGAGAACAACAGGCGCAGGCCGATCGACAGGGGTAACCCAGCATCTGCATCTCTATTCATCGTGAACCCGTTCCGGGGAGAGGGCTTCGTGACGTTATTCTCGACCCACCCGCCGATAAAAGAAAGGATCAGAAGGCTTGAGGAAATGGCGAACAAGATGGGGATGTTCGGCTAGACCTTCTCCCATTTCTTTAGTTCAAGGACCTTCGACAGCGTGCTTCCCCGTTTTATCTCCTCTCTGATCCTGTTCTCCCTTTCGAGCACGTCAAGCGCGCGGTTCGCGACCTCGACGGCTCGTTTCGCTTCGACCACGACAACGCCGTTGGCGTCCCCGATTATCCAATCACCGGTTTGGACCCTTACGCCCCCGCATGTCACCGGTATGCCTATGCCGCCAAATCCCTTCGGCTCACCGGCGTCGGGCGATACATATCTGGAATATACGGGGAACTCCATCTCGTCTATCTCATCGATATCCCTTGCGGCGCCGTCGATCACGACGCCCGCGATACCCTTGAGTTTCGCGCTCCAGGACGCTAGCTCCCCCCAAACGGCAGTCTGCCCCCCACCGACGTCGATCACTATGACGTCCCCCTTTTTCGCGATATCGATAGCTTCTACAGGCTTCGCCCAATCGCCGTTCGATGTCTGCACGGTCAGAGCTCGTCCTATCATCTTCAGGGGTTTCCTATTCCGCGGGACTATCCCCTTCATCCCGCCGAGCCTATGCTGAGCATCGACGATGTTCGGTGTGCTCACTTTCGAAAACGCCTCGACGAGTTCGGATTCCGAGTATCGCCTGAACTCGCCAGTGCCCTTCGAGGCGCCTGTCATCATCGCCGTCTTTATCAGCCTCGTGGCCTCGGTCACGTCCGCGGATTTGGTTATTGCCCCGCCGACGATGATTATCTCAGCTCCGGCTGCCACCAATGCGCCCGCGTTCTCGGCGGTTATTCCTCCCGCCACTGCGAGCCTCAGAGGGATCTTGCGTATTAACTCCTCCAGAGCGAAATCCGCATCCCGTGTCATCTGTGCATCCACAGCTATATGGATGCATGCGAACTCCGCACCGAGCGCGGCGACCTCTTCGGCCCTTCTGACGGGGTCCTGTGTTGCCATCAGGTCGACCATCACCTTTGCGCCGTATTTCGCAGCCGCGCGAACGGCGTCTTCTATCGTTGAATCGTGCGAGACGCCCATGATGACAACCACATCCGCGCCGCTCCGCGCGGCCATATCGGCCTCGAGAGCGCCGACGTCCATGGTCTTTAGGTCAGCCACGATAGTCCTGTCAGGGAAGGCTTTCTTGAGCCTGCGTACGATCTCCATCCCCTCGCTCTTTATGAGCGGTGTGCCCGCCTCTATCCAGTCCGCGCCGCCGGCCACCGCCTCGCGCGCGATCTGAAGCGCTCTATCCCCTTGGAGGAGGTCCAAGGCAACCTGCAGGATTGGGTTCATCAAGGGTCTATGAGTCATCGCCTTTCTTATAACTGTCGTGCTCCTGATTTCGGATTGACAAACGATTTATGGTGAAATAGGATATTCATCCTCGCAATGGCGGAACCTGAGCAGCAAAGGGAAAGATGCAAGACGGGGATCGAGGCCCTCGACAGTATATTGTATGGCGGGATACCGCGGTCGAACACGATACTTCTCACCGGGAGCTGCGGCACCGGCAAGACCTCTTTGGCGCTCGAGTTCCTGATACATGGCGCGCTCGAAGGCGAGCGCTCGATGTTCGTCTCCGTCACCGAGGCGAGCGAGAAGCTCCTGGCCAACGTCATCAAGTATGACTTCCTCGACAAGAGCCTCCTCTCCAGCGAGAAGCTGATATTCATAGACCTCCCGCTAATATACGAGCGCCTGGGGCTCGTCAAGGCGGAACTAAGCATGGAGGAGGCCGGAATACTGGCGTCGAGCATCATCGATCTTGTCAAGGAGCTCAAGATAAAGCGGATGGTGATTGATTCCATCACGTCGATCGGATATAAGCTGAAGACGCAGGAGAAGATACGTGACTTCATACTGAAGCTCTCCAAGGGCCTATCCGCGCTCGGCTGCACATCCTTGCTCGTGTCCGAGGTACAGCCGGGAACGCAGGCGTATTCGACGTTCATGGTCGAAGAGGCGCTCGCGGACGGGATAATATTGATGGGCAACATGGAGAGGCGGGGCGACCTGCTGCGGACGCTGCAGGTCATCAAGATGCGAGGGACAACTCATTCGAGAGCGAAATACGTGCTCGACCTTACGCCGGCCGGGGTATTGCTCGTCCCGTTGCTCAAGGGAGGAGGCGGTGGCAGCACATGACCCTGTCAGCTAGGGTTGCCGCAGAACTCGAGCAGATACCCCCATCGGCTGCGATATCCCTTCAGGTCGGGGTGGATTATTATCTTGACGCGATCAGAGCGGTCCTCGATATCTACGCGGCGAAGAGAGATGTAGACGTGATATACATCACTGCGACCATCTCCTACCAGGCGATATCTGACATCTTGAAGGCCCTGGAGATAGATACCAGCAAGGTGCATTTTATCGACTGCATATCGCACACGATGATGGGTACCTCGATCGGGGGTACCCAGGTATTGTTCGTCGAGAGCCCGACCATGCTCGAGAACATCATGCTCAAGACGGAATATCTCCTGCGAAAGAGCAAGGCGAAGGAGAAGCTCGTGCTTCTGGATTCGGTGAACTCCCTTGCGATACACAACAGCAACTATGTCCTGTCGGAGTTCCTGCACATCTTCGTGAGCAGTTTGAGGTCCAGAGAGGTCAACACGCTCATAGTGACCATCATCGAGCACACCACACCCGAGCTCAACAACATCGTGAACCTCGTGAGCGATAGCGTGATAAGGGTAAAAGAAGAGGAAAGGGGAGGGACCGCATGAGCCCGGCGCTCGAGACGATTGGGATACCGGCGCTCGACAGATATCTTGGCGGAGGAGTGCCCCGCGGCTTCACGATTCTGGTCATGGGCAGGCCCGGGGCCGGCTCGGAGTTCCTCGCGAAACAGTTCGCATCGAGCGGAGACGTGACAACGACGTATTTCACGACGACGGAGCGCGATGAGGACATCATTGCCGTAATGAAAAGCCATGGCTGGAAGACCTCTCTCAAAATATTCAACATCGGCGCGAAGTACTATAAGACCATACTCGAGAAGCGTCTGGAGATCTCCAGGTACCGGCAGGAGGGATTGAAGTACGAGGACCTGAAGAAACCGCTCGGGGATGAATATGCGTATGAGATAAACTATCTCACGACGCTGGCATATGAGATATCGAAGCTCCCAACCCCTTTCAGGGTCGTGGTCGACTCGCTGGATTTCTTTTTGGAGAACTACGACGCCGCCGAGGTGCTCTCGGCGATGCGGACGATAAAAGCGCATACCCAGCACAGCGAGAGTCTCACCCTGATAACCCTGCTCAAGAACGTCCACGAGCCGAAGGTCCAGAGCAGCATAGAGGATATGGCAGATATGATAATCGAGCTCGAGAGGGAGATGGTGCAGCACGAGGTCAAGAAGTTCCTAATCATTCAGAAATTCAGGAACAACCCGGGGCTCGTGGGCAGCCTGCCGTGCGCGTTCGGTCCATCTGGGATACAGCTGCAGCTTTGAGACTGGCCAGTATCCTTCGCACAATCTTCCCCCATTTGAGATACGATGGCGAAAGCAATTTAATAATTGCTTTTCCATCAGGAAATCACGGGATGTGACCTAATGATTAAGCGCATGTGGGCGGATAGAGCCAAGGAGGAAGCTGTTTCACCTGTCATCGCGACGATCTTGCTTGTCGCCATCACTGTCGTGTTGGCTGCGATACTGTATTTCATGGCATTGGGGATGATATCAAATTCTTCGACAGGAGCGCTTGTCAATCTAGTCTCAAGTTCAACTCATGATGGCAACAATTATACCGTCGATATCATAGCGGTCACCGAGACGTTCTTCATATCCGATGCAAGAGTGGTAGTAAAGGATACAAACGGGGTTCTTTATTTTTCAGAATTACTCACATCATTCAATGGCACCTGGTTGAATAATGCGAAATATAATGACGTCAACCATGATGGAAAGGTCAGCCCGGCCGACTATTTCCAATTCAAGAGGGGGCCCGGTTATTTTATGGCAGGTTGGATACTCGAAATATATCATTCCTCTACCCAGTCGCTTGCTGGCAAGACGACCTTCCCCTTATCTTGACTGCGGAAAGATGGCAATCCTGGCCAATAATTACTCCATACTTTTCTTTTGCAATATTTTTGAAAATCTAATTGATTCTCATCGATTTCATATTCATTGATCAGAATTCTTCAATCCTCTTCGGCAAAAGCCGAATAATAGAATCGTCAATATTCTGCGTCGATTTGGAAAGCATTATAAGTCCTACTCTAAATGAAAACAATACCAAGCTATAAGCTTGGAGGAGGACAAAAAATGAAAAAGATATGGGCCATAAAGAAGGAGACCGAAGCGGTATCGCCTGTAATTGCAACCATTTTGATGGTCGCAATCACGGTCGTGCTCGCTGCGGTTCTCTATGTGATGGTGCTAGGGATCGGCGGAGGCGGAAATGCCGCACCAGTTGTCGGCCTTAGCAAGTCCATCTCGAGCGATGGGTCAGTGTGGATAGTCAGCGTCGTGAGCGTGCAAGGTACGGTTTCGTTGTCGGACATGTACATCAAAGTGACTAAGACTGATGGTTCGCAGGCAATCTACACAAAACTGAGCGAATTCCCAGCTAATGGAGACCACTGGGTGAATTATACCGACGTGATAAACAGCCAGACACTAGACGCAGGCGACTATTTCAGGCTGGCGAAGAACCAATATGCTGCCGGCACCAAGGTTGAGCTGTATCACGTCAATGGTTTGTCCGGATCAGTCACGCTGTGAGGACAAGTCACAACAATTTGAGCGAAAACCCCAACGATGACGAGGCGATTTGGTCTCGTCATCAATTATCGCATTTTTATTCAAGAACAAAAAACGTTTTACCGTAAACCAAACGCTAATAATATGAGATATTGAATCTGCTATCCCATGCCACGGATCTTGTCCGAGTCGGAGGCCGAGAGATTCATAATTCAGCTTCTTTCTGCAAGAGGGCCGATGACCACTGGCGAGATCGAGGCGATAGCCCGAAAGGAAGGGAAGCGCTGCCCTGACGAGACCGTCCTTTTCCTCTCGAAACTGAGGTCTAAGGGGAAGATAAAGGGAGAGCTCTCCCAGGAGAAGCGCGGATGGCTTTGGTGGGTCTAGGCGAGATTTTCGGAAACGACCGTCGTCTTGGCGATCCTGTCCGTGTATTTCTGTCTTGCATCGGTCGTATCCATAACGAGACCGAGCAGCAAGTCTAAGAGAAGGAACGCACCGAATATCTTCGTCAGGTTCCTCATCATTGACTGGTACGTCTGGATATTGCCATCTAAAGAGACAACCCTGAGGCCGAACAGCTGCTTGCCTATCGTCGCCCCTTTCGCCTCCTCGAACACCACGGAATAGAGCATCCAGAAGAATCCCATTATCACTCCGAACATGAACCAGTGCAATCCCTGCGTCAGGCCAAAGAGGAGCATTATAATGAATATCGGGACGAACACGAGCACCACGTCTATCAGTGCAGCGAACAGCCTGTGCACCCAATGCATCTGCAATTTCGGATCTTGGGCAAGCTGGTCAAACCCTGTCGCCATGTTCTACCTCGGCCGTCAATTCAGATGCTGCCACTCAGATCGCCCGTCTCTCATCACCGGTCAGCAACAAAGTTATCATCACGGTGGCGGAAGGATAACCGGAGCCATGCCTTATCATGTTTTCGCATCCCAGTGCCGATATCCTTTTCGAAACGGGGCACAATCATGGCCTGAATGATATCGCTGTTCGCGATCATAGAAGGCGAGGACGACCCCAAGAAGTGCACCGCACGCAAGCTCGTCCGGATGAAGCTTGTCAAGCTTATCGATGACCCCAAAAAATTGCCGGGAGCGGCGATCGTGCTCAACCCGCTGGCGGAGAGAGCGCTATCCAGGGCTGACAGAAAGAGGGCCATGGTCTCGGGGATCGTAGTTGTTGATTGCTCCTGGAGGCGCTTGGAGACCTTCCCCAGATTCAGGAAGGACCTGCGGCATCGTGCTCTCCCGTTTCTCCTGGCGGCCAATCCGGTCGGCTTCGGACATCCATGTACATTGAGCAGCGCAGAGGCCTTGGCAGCGGCGCTCTGGATTCTGGGGGAGAAGGAGCAAGCGAAACTCGTGATGTCGAAGTTCGGCTGGGGAGAGAGCTTCATCGCGCTCAATCGTGAGCTTCTTGATGCCTACTCTTCCGCTGCAGATAGCGCCGCTGTAGTAGAAATTCAGAAAGAGTACATTCGGGAATCACAAGAGAAACGGTAAGGGTAAGAGCGCGTTTACGGCAGCATAGACAAAGTATTTACTCAGAATGTGATTTCCCTACCCCCTTCGGTAGGAATCGGGCGGATGCAAGATGGAAGGAAAAATCGACAGAAGGGATCTGGTCGCTCTCTGGCAAGAGTTCTTCTTAGAGGAGGGCAGACGGATTAAGCTGACGAACATAGCGGATCATTATCCCGATGTGAGGTCCTACAACGTGGAATTCTCCGAGGTGGAGCGCTTCAACCCAGACCTCGTACAATACCTGCTATCGAATCCCTCAGAGTGCCTGAGGGCCGCCGAGGAGGCGATCCAGGAGATAATCCCGCCGGAGAAGAAAAACTATGCCAGGATTCATTTCCGAATATCGAAACTGCCGAGGGACACGCGCGTCGAGATACGGAAGATACGCGCGGAGCATCTCGGGAAATTCATATCAGTTGAAGGGCTCGTGAGGAAGGCGACGGAAGTCCGGCCAAGGCTCGTAACGGCGAAATTCAAGTGCATGAGGTGCGGAAAGGAGATATTCATGGAGCAGGACGGGCTGCAGTTCCGAGAGCCCTTGGAATGCGACCCAGAGCAGGGCGGATGCGGGAGAACCGTTGGTTCTACAAGGTTCAAGTTGATCACAGAGGAATCCGTGTTCGTCGATACTCAGAAGATAGAGATACAGGAGGCGCCCGAAGGGCTTCGCGGCGGTGCGGAGCCCCAAAGGCTGGTCGCATTCGCCGAGGACGATATCACCGGGCACATATTCCCGGGTGACAGGGTGGTCTTGAACGGGACGCTGAGAAGCGCGCAGAAATCCGGAGGACAAATGAGAAGCACCCTCTTCGACATTAACCTCGACCTGAACTCGTACGAGTTCGAAGAGCACGAGTACGAGGAGATATCGATATCGCCAGAAGAGGAGCTCGCGATAAAGGAGATCGCATCGAGACCGGACGCCCTCAGGATGATTTCCGAATCCATATCGCCAACGATATATGGATACTTCACCGAAAAAGAGGCCTTGGCGCTTCAGCTGTTCGGCGGCGTTCAGAAGGAGATGGATGACGGCACGCGTATCAGGGGCGACATACACATCCTCCTCGTAGGAGACCCGGGTGTCGCCAAGACGATGATACTGAGATACATGGCTGACCTCGCCCCGCGAGGAATATACACCTCGGGGAAATCCAGCTCGGCCGCAGGCCTCACCGCAGCCGCCGTAAAGGATGAGTTCGGCGAGGGCAGATGGACCCTCGAAGCGGGCGCGCTAGTACTGGCGGACAAGGGAATAGCATGCGTTGACGAGTTGGACAAGATGTCCCCTCAAGACAGGTCTAGCATACATGAATCGCTCGAGCAACAGACGGTCAGCGTGGCGAAGGCAGGTATCACCGCAACCCTGCAGTCCAGATGCGCAGTCCTCGGAGCAGCGAATCCGAAGTACGGCAGGTTCGATGAGTCAAAGACGATCGCGGAGCAGATAGACCTCCCGCCGACGTTGCTCAGCAGGTTCGATGTGATATTCGCGATGACCGATAGACCGAACGTGACGGAGGACACCAAGGTCGCCAGGCACATCCTCAGGGTACATAGGCGAGGCGAGATACTGAAATACGAGGACCCGAACATGATAGAGGGGGTTGATGCCACCGAGATACTCGCCGACGATGCCGACCTCGTGCCGAAGATCGAACCGGAGCTCCTCAGGAAATACATCGCCTACAGCAAGAGGATAACACCCGTGCTGACGAACGAGGCCATGTCCGCGCTTGAGAACTACTACGTGAGGATCCGGAGCCAGGGAGAGGGTAAAGGCTCCTCGGTGCCCATCACTGCAAGGCAGCTCGAAGCCCTTGTGAGGTTGTCCGAGGCCAGCGCGAGGGCGAGACTTTCATCCGTGGTCACCGAAGAGGACGCCAAGCGCGCGATCGACATCGTAGAGTATTTCTTGCAGAGGGTCGCGTCCGAGGGCGGCAGACTTGATATAGACATTATCGTGACGGGGCTGAGCAGGTCACAACAGGAGCATATCCATATCCTGAAGAAGCTCATAAGAGACCTTTCGGACCCGGTCACCGGAGTGCCTGAGAGCGAGCTGATCCAGCGGGCCGAGGCCGAAGGCATAGCCGCCGAGAAGGCGAAAGGACTCCTCAAGAAGCTTTCCGACCAGGGGGAGATATACCAGCCGCGCGCAGGATATTATCGGCTCGCCGCCGAGGAACGGTTATGATATTGAAGGTCTACAGGCGCGGCAAGGAGGTCGTGGTCGCGGCCTGTGACGAGGACCTGCTCGACAAGACGTTCAGATGCGGAGAGCTGAGATTGCATGTCTCGAGCAGCTTCTACGGCACCGAGTGCTGTAGCGAAGAGGAGCTGATCGCCGCCCTCCGGGCCTGCACGACGGCGAACCTCGTCGGTAAGAAGACGATAGATATCGCGGTGAGAGCCGGGTTCATACGACGGGAAGGCATCATCAATATTGGGGATGTGCCGCATGCGCAGCTGTACAAGATTTTCGGGAGCGGATAACCCGGACTTACCACTATCTTGAAGAGCCAGAAGCATCATTTGAGTGTTCGTATGTTCTGCGTCGAATGCGGAAAGGAGGGAAAGACGTACGACGGGCTGTGCAGCGAATGCTATCTCAGGAAGAGGCAGCTCGTGCGCCTCCCTGCGATTATCGATGTAACGCTCTGCAGCAAGTGTTACGCGGCGAGAATCGGGAAGCACTGGGTAGACTCGATCGATCTGGTCGACGCGGTCAGGCTCTCGCTCGAGGCGGCTCTCGCGCAGGATAAGAACGTGAGCGACGTTGAGCTCGATGTGAGATTGATGGAGAAGGATCCGCGCATATATCTCGCAACAGTGACAGTCTCCTTCCGAGCGGGAGAGCTCCAAGCGCAAAAGGTGTTCGAGATCCCTGTACGTCTCAAGAAGGACACCTGTCAGCGCTGCGGGAAGAAATCGGGTCATTACTACGAGGCGATAGTCCAATTAAGAGGCTCGGGAGGATCCTCCGACGCCGAAAGGCTGGCTGGAGCACGGAGGTATTTCCTGCAGAGAATGAGTCGGCTATCCTCGGAAAACCGAGACACATTCATCTCGAAAGAGGAGGCGATACACGGCGGGTTCGATTTCTATGTTAGCTCCTCATCTGCAGCGAAGAGCCTGGCGCGCGAGATGGGCAAGATGTTCGGCGCACGTGTGAAATCGACACATTCCATCGCGGGCAGGAAGGATGGACGCGAGCTGACGAGGATGACCTACCTCGTCAGACTCCCGGAATATGATGCGGGCGACATACTCGAAATGGATGGACGCTATTATCTTCTGAGGAGATTCGAGGGAAATAATCTGTATCTCGTAGATCTGAGCAATTGGCATGAGACTACTGCCACTGTCGGAAGGCTTACCGGAATTCAGGTCCTACACAGAAAGACGCATGTATTCTCCGCATCGGTGATATCCGAGAGCGACAATGAGATCCGGGTCCGGGATCCTGAGACCAATGAGAGCATCGGAATACAAAGACCGGATGGGTATCGCGGCGGGCAGACGGCGATTGGCATCGTCAAGACGAAAAAGGGTCTTTTCCTCGTGCCCTGAAGACGAGATTCATCCATGCTCGCACTCGCGGCCATAAGAAAAGCATTAATTCGATGATTCCTTATGCACGGAAGAGGGGATTTTAGTGATCTCCGAAGAACTGATTAGGAAAGTCACTATCGAGCTCCTGAGGAAGACAGTAACGCTCATGCCAGACGATGTCGTGAGCGAGCTGAAATCAGCGATGGAAAGAGAGACGGATGACGTTCCGAAGATGCAGCTGAAGGCCATCCTCGACAATATCCAGCTCGCCGAGAAGACGGCGACTCCGATATGCCAGGACACGGGGGTCACGATTTTCTATGTCAATCTACCCAGATGCCTGAACGTCGATGTGGGGAAGGCGATAACGGACGCTGTTAGGATCGCGACGAAAGAGATCCCGCTGAGGCCGAACGCTGTCCATCCGCTCTCCCGGAAGAACCCTGGCGACAACGTCGGAAAGGGCATGCCGTGGATCAACTACAAGGTCTGGGATAAGGATTTTGTCGAGATCACGGTTATGACCAAAGGCGCCGGCTCGGAGAACATGAGCCAGATGGCGATGCTCACGCCGTCCCAGGGGTTGAAGGGCGTGAAGCAGTTCGTCCTGAACGTAGTTCTGAATGCAGGGAGCAACCCTTGCCCCCCGACAATACTCGGTGTGGGCATAGGTGGCTCCTCCGACATCGCGGCTAAGCTCGCCAAGGAGGCGCTGTTGAGACCGATTAACAAACGGAATGAGGATCCGGAAATCGCCGCGCTCGAGACCGAGCTGAAGGATGCGTTGAACGAACTCGGCATAGGCGTCATGGGTCTCGGAGGAAAGACCACCGTTCTGGGAGTGAACATCGAGTACGCGTACTGTCATACTGCGAGCCTCCCAGTAGCCGTGAACGTGCAATGCTGGGCTGCAAGACGGGGTACGGCCCAGATATACCCTGACGGAAAGGTGAGGTACCCCACCCATGAGAGGTGATGATAATGGCACAAATCAGGTTGAAGACGCCGATCAAAGAAGAGGAAGTCAGGAAGCTCAAGGTCGGGGACATCGTCTATCTCGATGGCATCATCTATACCGGTCGAGATGAGGTTCACATTCACGCGCTCGAGAAGGCTGAGCACGGCGAGAAGCCCCCGGTGGATTTCAAGGGATCAGCGCTCTACCATTGCGGGCCGATTATGAAGAAGGTCGGGGACGAATGGCAACTGGTGGCCGCGGGACCGACTACGTCCTCGAGGATGAACTCGCTCGAGCCGAAATTCATAGAGATCTTCCGGCCGGCAGCAATTATCGGCAAGGGCGGGATGTCCCAGCCGACGATAGATGCGATGGCAAAATTCGGGGCCGTCTATCTCGCGATAACCGGTGGCGCCGCGGTCCTCGCTGCAAAAGGGATCAAGAAGGTTCGCGGAGTGGAATGGCTAGAGTTCGGCATGCCCGAGGCGATCTGGATACTCGAGGCGGAGAACTTCGGGCCTCTCATAGTGGCGATAGACACGCACGGAAAGAGCCTATATCAGGAGGTAGAAGCGAAAATCAAGAAAAACGTCGAGGTCGCCAAGAAGAAGCTCAAGCTGACTTGAGCAGATCCGAGGCATGCCTCGTCGGCATTTCTCATTTCTCCTCTTCCCTTTTCTCTTCCTCTGCCTCCGCCGCCATCTCCTCTTCGATCTCCTTCCTCGCTTTTGCCGGGTTCTGGAAAGCCCGCAGCCTGAGATATATCGCCAGCCCGAGTATCATTATGATTATGATGAACGCTAATACCATGAACGAATGAGGCAGGTCCATACCAAACACGAATCCGCCAAGCGCTTCCTTCGCGAGCGAGAGATATATGTCGTACTGCGTGACACCCTCGGCAGTCACGACGATGCCGCTCGCTATGAACGGTGAGTATCTGCCCCCCTGGTTCGGGCTCTTCACCGTGATCGTATAGTTCCCGGGCATTAACCCAGCAAAAACGTACATGCCGTCCTCCCCGGTCTTGGTCTCCCTCTGCTCAGGGCCGCTCACTATCACGGTGTATCCAGCCACGGGCACCGAGGTGTCCTTCTCCCTAACAATCCCTATCAGTTGTCCCGGTTTCGGGATGAGGACGATGTCTAGCCTGACAATCCTGCCCCGTTCGAAGACCACTCCGCTCGTAAGGTTATCCTCGTAGCCCGGTGCGGACGTCCTCACCGTGTATACCCCTCTGGGGATGTTCGTGATCGTGTAGGCCCCCTGCGTATTCGTGTACGCGCTCAGGTTCTTCGTCAGTATTTCCACCTTGGCGTTGAACACGAGCACGGTGCCGATGCTCATCGATGCGGAGACCACCCCGGTCAGCGTTGCCGGTAGACTGGATAGATTGAAAGTGATGCGGGTGACATTTCCGTTCCGGACGGTGACGTTCGAGATTGTCTGCGACGAATATCCTTCCTTGGAGGCGGTCACGGAATAATTCCCTTCCGGTATGTTCGGCAACATGAAATACCCTGCGGCATCGCTTTCAGCAACGTACTTTATCCTGTTGATGGTTATCGAGACGTTCGCTGCTGGTATGGGCTCGGAGTTTTCCAAGATATACCCATCGATGGACCCGTACATCCTGCTCAGCTTGAAAATCAACGACCTGTACCCTCCCGCAGTGACCGACACAATATACGTCGAGGGGGAGTACATCTGGGCGAACGCGCTGATCGCATAGGTCCCCGTCGGTATACCGCCTATGCTGTACGACCCATCCTGCAATGACATGGTCATGAATTGCGGATAGCCGGCGATCTGGATCGTGGCATTCGCGATAGGGTTGTTCGACTCGGTAAGCACCTGACCGAAGACTGTGCCGCCTGTGATGACGAGGCTTACGAACTTGGTGATATTCTCCTCGACGACGATGGCGGCGGAAGACCGCGCATCTGAGAGATATCCCTGTTTGCTCGCGTTCACGGTCTTCACACCTATACTGACAGTTTCTATCCTGACACTCCCAAGCATGTCAGTTTGCCACACGGTCATGTTCCCTGCAAGGGTTACGTTCGCGCCCTGAATTGGTCTTCCCACCTCGTCCGAGACGTTCACTACAAGCGTACCGACCGCCCCGGCGGCTATTCTGAGGACCGAACGTTCTTGTGGAGCGGGAATCGCACATAGGGTCGAAAGGACGACAAGGATCGATACGAAAATCGCGATGAATCCCGAAATGTCGAAGCGCCTCATCTGATTCCATCTTCTAACTGATACTGGTAATAAAAAATTTTTGATTGATGAACGACCATCAAATGTGTAGCGTTTTCCAAATCTATTAATAATCACAATAGATAGGGCTATGAATTGCACGGTCGAACCGAATGATAACTAGAGCATCGGAGAGAAAGTCAAAGGCCGAGATATTAGCGGCATTGGATCCGCTCGTCGCGGAATGGTTCGGAGGGCGCTTCGAGGAGCTCACGGAACCTCAGGCAATGGCGATACCGCTGATCGAGGCAAGGAAGAATGTCCTCGTCTCCTCTCCGACCGGTTCAGGGAAGACCCTGACGGCGTTCCTTTCGATCATAGACAGGCTCTATAAGCTTCAGAAAGCCGGGGCGCTCGAGGACAGGATATACGCTGTATATGTTTCCCCATTGAAGGCACTCGCGAACGACATCAATAAGAACCTCCTGGCACCGATCGAGGAGATGAACTCGATAGCGCGCTCGAAGAACGCAGAGGAGCTCCGTATCCGTATCGCGGTACGTACGGGAGACACGAGCTCCAGCGAGAGACAGCGCCAGGCGACAAACTCGCCGCATATCTTCATAACCACCCCTGAGTCATTGGCCCTCGTGCTTTCGACCCCGAAATTTCGCAAGAAGTTCAGTAAGGTCGAATACGTCATCATCGACGAGATACACGAGATATGCGATTCGAAAAGGGGTGCGATGCTCTCCCTGAGCCTCGAAAGGCTCCAGGAGGAGAATCCGAAGGAGATCGCGCGAATAGGTCTTTCCGCCACCCAAGCGCCGATCGAGGAGATAGGCAGGTTCCTCGTCGGGCATAACGGCAGTGATTGGAGGGACCTGACAATAGTCGAAATCCCCGGCCAGAAAGAGCTGGACCTGAAGGTGCTGTGTCAGGCGGAAGACATCACATCCTTACCATTCGAGATCGTCAACTCGAAGATGTACGATCTTCTGACAGATCTCATCCAGAAGCATCGGACGACCCTCATTTTCACGAACACGAGGAGCGGCACGGAGCACGTCGTTTTCAAGCTGAAAGAGAGAGGGGTCACTGACATAGAGGCGCATCACGGCAGCATGAGCAAGGAGAGCAGGATATCGGTCGAGGACATGCTCAAAGAGGGCAAGCTCAAGGCGGTCGTATCATCGACCTCGCTCGAGCTGGGGATCGATATCGGATACATAGATCTTGTATGCCAGATCGGGTCCCCGAAATCCGTCGCAAAGGCGTTGCAGAGGATAGGCCGCTCCGGTCACGATGTCGGCAGAGCATCGCAGGGTCGCCTGATCGCGTTTGACAACGACGACCTTGTAGAGTGCGCAGTTCTGTGCCGCGCGGCGCACCGGAAACACATCGACAGGGTCACTATCCCTAAGAACAGCCTCGACGTGCTCGCGCAAACGCTTGTCGGGATGTCCCTCGAGAAGAAGTGGAGGATCGACGACGCTTTCGCCTTGGTCAGGCGGTCGTACTGCTACCACGACCTCTCGCGCGCGAGCTTCGAGTCCGTCCTGAGATATCTCTCTGCCAAAGAGGGGTTCGAAGGGGTATATTCGAAGATCTGGCTTGATGAGTCCGAGGGAGTCTTCGGGATGAAACGCGGCTCGCGGCTGATTTACTATCTCAACCAGGGCACGATCCCCGAGGAGAGCTCTTACAAGGTCTTCTCGGAGAAAGGGGCTCCGATAGGCGAGCTATCAGAGAAATTCGTCGAGCGGCTCTCGCGCGGTGACATTTTCGTCCTCGGAGGCAAGTCGTTCGAGTTCATCAAGACGCACGGGATGAAGGTCTTTGTCAGACACGCAATGGGCAGAAAGCCGACGGTACCTTCCTGGACGGGCGAGATGCTTCCGAGGAGCTTCGATCTGTCAGTAGAGGTGGGGAGATTCCGTCAGGAGCTCGAGGCACGGCTCGGGACGAGCTCCGACGAGGAGATTCTGGCTTGGCTCCAGAAGGATTTCGATATCGACGAGGGGGCTGCAAGGAGCATCCTGAACTATTTCAAGGAGCAGAAAGCGGTCCTGGGGATACCGACTGACAGGAGGCTCATAATCGAGGGTTACGAGGACGAGGAGGGGAAATCGAACATCATATTCCACTTCCCATTCGGCAGAAGGGTGAACGACGCCCTGAGCCGGGCTTACGCCTTCAAGATATCCAACAGATTCGGATTCAACACAACGGTCTCGGTGACCGATGATTGCTTCATGATAGTCACGCCCGAGAAGGTGCCTCTGGACGAAATCCCGCAGCTCGTCACGAGCGACGAGATCGAATCTCTGCTGAGGGCGTCCCTCCGCGGGACCGAGCTCCTCGGGCAGCGCTTCAGACACTGCGCGACGCGCAGCCTGATGATACTGAAGAACTACAGAGGCAAGGAACTCTCCCTGTCCAGGCAGCAGATGCGTTCGCAGAAACTGCTCGAGCTGCTCCAGGACGCGCCTCACTTCCCCGTATTGACCGAGGCATACAATGAGATACTCAACGAGGTGTTCGACCTCGAGAACGCCAAGGAGGTCCTGAAAAGCATCGAGTCGAGGGAACGAGAGGTTCTGGTCAGCGGATATTCGGATGCCCCCTCTCCCTTCTCTCATAACGTGTTGCTCGCGGGCATATCTGACGTCGTACTAATGGAGGACCGGAGCTCCCTGCTCAAACAGCTGCATCGGAAGGTCCTCTCGAAGGTCCTCGGGAGCGAGGCTCTTTCCGAGTACAGGTTTGAGGAGGAGAAGGTCAGGCAGTATTTCGCCAACAAGATCGGCAGGGTGACGAACGAGCTCGAATTGCTTGAGTTGCTCAGAAAGACAGGCCCGTTGCAGTTGTTCAAGGAGAAGGGACTGTGCGCCTCGGAGCTCCTCGGCATGCCTATTGAAAGGATCAGGGAGATGTCCGAAAAGCTCCTCAAGCAGGGGAAGATAAGGTCGGTTTGGCTGTCGGACTCCTACTGGGCAGCGGCCGAGGACAGGGACGAGATATCTATCGCCCTCGAGTCCGGCGGGGAGTTGCCGGAGCCCGCGAGAAGGCTGTTCGATTACCTCGAATCGCCGAGATCCATTGCAGAGGTGGCGTCCTTCCTGCAGGTATCGAACGAGGAAGCAACGGAGCTGCTTTACCTTCTCGAACGGAAGTTCATGGCCGAGCGCGTCTACGGATCGAAGAACTCCTTCAAGTGGAGATCCTGCTCGCCTGCCTACGGCGATCGAGAGCTCGCGCGCGCGAATATAATCGAAAGGCATCTCCGGATGTTCGCCCCGCTGACAGTCGAGGAGCTGGCATACCACTTCAGGCTTACAGAAGATGAGGTCAGGGCGGCCCTCTCGCAGCTCGAATACGAGGGCAAGGTGGTCTCCGGGAAGTTCGTCATCGGTGAAGAGATCCAGTACATGCTCACGAACGATTACGTCTCGTTGAGCTCCGAGGGACAGGAGGCGTTCGACGAGGAGCATATCCGTAAGTACCAGCTATGGAAGCAGTTCAACGAGATCAAATCGATAGATGACTACTTCGAGCGATTTGGGGAGGCAGGGATGCTCTACGACATATACCAGCGCTTCCCTGACATGGACATCGAGGATTGGATCTCCAGGCGCTCGTCGGGCGAAATCCTGAGCGGGCGGTTTCTGCGAGGAAGGGTCAGATACGTCAGACGAAAGGATGCCCCCTATTTCGTCAAGCTCTATCGTACCCAGGAGCCATCTGATTTCGACAACAGGGTACTGCGGAAGATAGACGAGCTCGGAGGAGCATCGATATTCGAGCTCGAGAAAGAACTCGGCGAAGATCGAGAGACCATACGTAGCTCCCTGGAAGTTCTCGACCAGAATATGTACATAGTGAGAGAATACGCCGACGGCGAGGACTGGAGCGGCCTCAACATCTACAGGACGTTCACGGCCGAAGAGCCCGAGAGCGATCCAGCGGTTTGGCTCGTCGAGAAGTTCTTGCGGAGCCATGGGCCGGTCTCCATCGCAGCCATACGAAGCTATACGGGGTTCGACGTTGAGCAGATAGCGGAGATCCTGAGACGCCTGAAAGTTTCAAAGGTCATATCAGGTCTGGCAAGACAGGAGCTTTACGCGTTCGAAGAGGACATCCAACGCCTCAGAAAGTTCAAGCCTGCGCCTGACCCGATGCGCATCCTGTCGCTCTACGACCCCCTATTGGAGACGCGCTGGGCGGAACTAACCAGCAGGTTTGGCGAGGGGTGGTACTTCCCGATCGTGAAGGACGGCATAATCGTCGGCATGACCGAGATATGGCCTTTGAGCAGCTGCATCGAGGTGCGCGAGGTCTCACTGGACAGGCCGACCAAGGAGTCTTTGGCGGAGTTTCTCGTGGCGCTCGAGAAGCTCGGGAGGTTCTTCGAGGCTTACGGCATCGACGTGATCAGGATAAGGTCCGTTTTCGGCGTCGATGTCGGCTCGCTGGATGCTGAATTCGTCTCGGTCTTGAACAAGGCCGGCTACAGATTGCTGAACGGAATGATGGTCCGGGGCAAGGTCATCGACAGATGCTTCAGCGACTCCCAGCTACTCACGTACGTCTTCTCAAAGCAGCACATCTCGAAATCGAGGCAATACGCGAACCTCTCGACGGCTCTCAGGGCGATGGGCGGCCTTCGGAGCGAGATAGAAGGGATCATAAGGTCTAAGGCGGACGCCGCGGCGAACGCGCTGCACAGGCGCGAGGGGGTGTTCAGAGGCATCGGAGCCCCGCCGTTCCTGATGTTCATGCCCATGGCCAGCGCAAGACTGTACAGGACAGCGAAAGACCCGCAGCTGGACGAGCCGATGAGATCGCTCCTGGAAGTCATCTCCGGAAACACTCCTATGACGAAGGACCAGATATTCGAGCTGTCCCCGCTGGGACCCTCCGAAGCGGCGGAGGCTTTCAGGAAACTGTATCAGAAGACCCTGATCGTGATGGATCATAACGGCAGATATCACGCTGTCCCGCAGGCGGATATGACCGTCGCGGAGGCCAGGAAGATCCTGGTTCGAAAGGCGTTCGAGATGTTCGGCCTTTTCTCCGCCGAGGGTTTGTCGCAATACCTCCATCACATCTTCGGGATGCGCGAATTGCGCAGAATCCTGAGGGAGCTCGAGGCCGAGGGGTTCCTTTCCAAAGGATACCTGAGGGAGAACAGCGAAACCCTCTACTGGGTGGTCAGAGCTGATCTGCCGAAGCTCGCGGAAGCGAGTTTCTCCGAAGGGTTCGTGCTCGCGCCCCAGGACAGGCTTCTCGTCTATCTGAGGGATAGTTGGGGCATGAAGCTGGGAGACGCAGGCCAGTACCTCATATTCGACGGCATCGAGCTCGTGGGGAGGTTCCGGGCGAAGATCGACAGGCACGAGATATCGATCTGGGATTCAGAGGTCAACGACCGGGCCAACGAGATCCTGAAGGGTTTCCTTTCAAAGCTCGGCAGGGGGATCCAGAAGGAGCAAGAAAAGCGCCTGAGCGAGTGGGAAATAACCGATTTCTTCGAGAGGTCAAACCTGTTCGTCAAGGACTGACGCATTATCTCTTGTATCCTATTTTGACCAAGAAATCCTTCCTCCAGGCCATGTCCTGCTCTTTCTCGACCCCGAGCGGCCTCTCGCCGTCGAGAACGCCGAGGATGCCTCTCTGGTCGCCTTCCGAAGCTACCACTACCTGCAGCTTGTTTGCCGTCGCGCAGAATATCCTGCAGACCTCTGGTACGTTCTTTATCGCATTCAGAACGTTAATGGGATAGCAGTTCCCCAGGACGATCACGAAGCTATGCCCTGCCCCGATCGCCATGGCGATGTCCTTCGCGGAATCCATCAATTTCTCGTCCGTGCCGTCGAATCTGACCAACCTCGCCCCGCTCGCCTCGCAGAATGCCAGGCCGAATCTTGCTCCTGGGACGGAACCGACAATGGCCTCATACAGATCTTCGACGGACTTGATGAAGTGCGACTGGCCTATTATGACGTTGCAATCCTTCGGGATTGAAACAGGGACAAGCTGTAGTTCCATTCGTCTCACCCGGCGGTCGTCAGCGCGATGATCTCTGATATATCTGTCGATTCTCACCGGGATTTTTTGCGCTCGAAAAACAGCATGCTCGGGCCGTCAGTCTCGTTCTCGGTTTTCCTGAAGACGTTCCCGCAGAAAATACAGATATCCCAGGAACTCGGCACGTCGCGGAGACAGGAGGGGCAGGACTTCATGAAAAAGGTCTCATCGGAGGCGATTTTTCGGTCGATCATCCATATCTGCGCTCGACCGCGGCAAACGCGTGGATGATTTAAAGCATTCCTCAGATGACGCATTTCGGCGAATCTTGACCTATCTGTCGCCAGAAGGTCGTTCTCAATCCTGATACATGAGAGGGTTAATTATTTATCAGCGGTATATTGTAATGACCAGTATCTTAAGGTCGGAGGCGGATTTATTGCCGGGTGCGCCAAGCGGAAAGCTTTGTCCTATCTGTGATTCGCCAATAGAGGCCGGAGCGAAGAAATGCTCTTTCTGCGGTACCGACCTCTCCATATTCGAGGAGGAGGCGAAGAGCGCGAGAAAGCCCGAGGAGCAGCTCATCAAGGAGACATATCCGCCTGCGGCGCAGAAACCAGCAGAGGCTCCTGCAAAGGAGATGACCCCCAAGGTCGAGCCTTTGACCGCGCCTTCTGAGGCTGTAAAGGAAGAGACGATCTACGAATGTCCTGCCTGCGGTAAGAACGTCAAGGAGAGCGACACTATTTGCCCGCATTGCGGGGCGATATTCTCTGAGGAGGCACAGTTCGAGTGCCCTGCATGTCACACTCTCGTCGCGGCCGATGCGACCAAATGTCCGGGCTGCGGGGCGATCTTCATCGAGGAGGAGATCCCGGCTCAGCCCGCTCCTGCAGCGCCGTCGGTGCAACCGGTCGAGGAGAAACCGACAGAGGCCGTGTCTCCGGCTCCGACACCGCCAGTTGCTGCAAGGAGCGAAGAGGACGAGGAGATCAAGAAGATAGTCTCGCGGATAAAGGAATCCCGGGAGCAGGAGAAAGCGGCAGCTCAGAAGAAACCAGTCAAGAAGGGATTCGGCGGTCTGTTTAAATCGATCCTCACAAGAGGCGAGGCGGAGAAGAAGCCCGAAAAGGCGGCTCCAGCTTCTCAGAAAGCACCGGAAGCAGTCGGACCAGCTCCTGCTATAGCTCCTCCTGGGGCGGGCAAGCCGGCAGGAGCGCCTTCGGCGGAGACCGTATCAGCGGCAGGCCCGGCACCAGAAGCGGTCCAGAAGCGCGAGTGGCCGAGCGATCCGCGAGAGCAGGGTAAGGAACTGGCCCGCCTGGTCGCAGAGGTCAGGGCACTTCTGAGTTTGGCTATGGAGCACTCGATCCAGATAGACGAGACCAAGATGCTCCTCGATAAGGCTATCACTGCTGGCAGGGAAAGACAGTTCATACTTGCTCTCGACACGATTGCCGAAGGCCAGGCGAAGCTCAACACTCAATTGAGGGATTACGTCAACGCGAACATTGCATCGATATCCGACGAGATAGGGGTCGCGAAGAGGCTCGGGGGCGACACGTCGAGAGCGGAGATCTTCATGAAAGAGGCTTCCAGGGTCGCGGAAAAGGCGGATTACCAGGCGGCGCTCGTATTCATTGACAAGGCTCGGATTGAGCTGGCTCCGGTGACAGGCCAATACAATGAACTGAAGCAATCCCTGAGGAAGTTCGAAAGGCTCGTGAGGGATGTTCGGGTGGTGGGAATAGACAACGAGCCTTTGAAGAATGATTACGAGGCGGCGAAGGCGGCTTTCGATGCGCTCGACTTCGCGAAGGCCGAAGGGATCATCAAGAAAAAGACAGACGAGATCCTCGCGCAGATACCGGAAAGAATGACAAAGGAGATCGAGAAGGCGAAGCAACTGCTCATCGAGGCGAAGATGAAGACGGACATCGGGATGACGCCGCAAATATCGATGCTCAAGTCCGCTATCAGGAACATGCAAGAGAAGAAATATCTCGAGGCGTTGGCGGACCTAAAGGCGTTCAAGAAGGAGATGAAGAGGATTCTCACCCAGCAGGCTTGAGCACCTCGAACTCCCTCTCCAGGATCGACAGTTCCTGTGGGTTCAGGGTACCCGGGCTGACGGAGATTATCATTATTGAATCGCTCTCGGAAAACTCGTCTATGAGTCTCCTGAGGAACCTCAGGACACCATCGAAACTCGTGTTGCTTATCAGGTATTGCAACCCGTCTATCAGCAATATCCCCTTCCCGCCTTCCTTCAGGAACTCCTCGATGGTGTGCATTATTATCTCGAGGCTGGGCGGTATCGTCCTCTCGTTCTTGCTCTCCTTGTCGGTTAGCCAGATGATCTCCCCGGATATGCCGTACTCCTCTCTCAGCTGGCTCGGGTTCGTCCTTGTGATCTCTAGCCCGCGATAGCCTTCTTTCAGCTTCTGGGCGAACAGCAGGTTGCTTTGTACAGGCCGGTCCTCCTCGATGAGGTAGCTATGCCCAGGCCTGATCTCGAGCTCCAGCGCCTTCTCCTTCTCCGGTAATCCGAGAGTGGGAGTCAGGACCTCCTTGGCGAGCTGCAGGTCGATGTCGAGCTTCATGACCGTCGCGAAGGCGATCAGGCGGTTCAATGCGGCTTCCAGCTCTCTTACGTTCGATTCTATCCGATCCGCGATGAACTCGATCACCTGGGGCGGTATCTCCCTGCCTTTCTCCTTCGCCTTGCGTTTCAATATCTCGACCCTCGTCTGCTTGTCTGGCGGCTGGATGTCCGCTATCATTCCTCCCTGTATTTTCGCCGCAAGATGCTCGGACAATCTCGGTATCTCCTTCGGAAGCCTGTCGCTGGCGATCACAATCTGGCCACCTTCACGGAGGGTGTCCTCGATGAGATGCATGAGCTCCTCCTGTGCGGCTTCCTTGCCCGCAAGGAACTGGAAGTCGTCTATCATGAAGAGTTTCTTATGCCTCAGCCTTTCCCTGAGCCCATGGACATCGTTCCTCCGGATGGCGAGCTCCAACTCCTCCACGAATTTATCCGCCGGGAGCAGGACGATGCTCTCTTTCGGGCTCTTTGTCATGATCTGTCTCGCAATTGCGTTGAGGAGATGCGTCTTGCCAAGGCCCGACTTTCCGTAAAGGAAGAGCGGGTTGTATGCCTTGTCCGGCGCGTGTGCGACGGCCACCGCGGCAGCGTACGCGAACTTGTTGCTTTTCCCGACGACGAACGACTGGAAGCCCATACCCTCGGTGAGAACGAGCAGGGAACCCTCCTCCGCCTTGCATTTCGGGCATGAGCCGTCCCGGTCGAGGATCGAGCCGCATTTCTCACACGTCTTCGTTTCCTGCTTCGGTATCTGCCCGCGCTGGTACTGCAATATAAGGTCATACAGGTCTCCGACCCTCGCGTCCCGTTGCTTTCTTTTCAGATCCTCTTCTATCATCTTCTCCGCGAGCTTCGTCTGCTCTATCTGGCGCTTTATCCTCTCTTTGAGAGACGCGAAATCGGTCCTGATGCGATCGATGTCCGACGGGTCGTTCAAGCGCGACTTCAATGCTTGAATCTCGCTCTCGAACCCTACCTGTGGCAGGCTGTCCAGCTGTCTCTCCAGCTTCTTCAGCTCCTCGATTTTTTCCTTGTACTTCGCGAGCTCCCTCTTCGCTTCGGCCTTATTCTGCGAGTGAAGTTTCTCGAGCTCGTCGACAATATACCCCTGCCGCCTCAGTTCGAGGATTTCGGCGAGAACCGGATCCTTCTCCTCGGGAGGTGCTGGCTCTGCTTCTTCGCCCTTCGCCTTCTCCTTCGGTCCGACGACGCCCCTCTCCGGCGGTCGCAGGAGGCTCTGAAGGTCGATACTGTCTATCTCGAGCAGCTTCGCGTCGGGGAATCTGCGGTCGAACTCCTCTTTCGGTACTCTGCTGTGAAGCTCAATTATCGCCTGTCGATCCTGCGAGTCCTCCAGTATGAACCTCATCGATTTGTCTCCTGCATATATCCTCTTTATCTCCCGCGGCTCCCTCTTCTCGAATTGATAAATCGACATCGTTGGCATACCCTGATCTATGACGAGATACCCCGTCGAGCTCATCGATTCCTTTTTCAAAATGACCTTGACATAGCCCGTGAAAGTGTACTGCTTCAGGTCGGAAAGTATGCCGGCTAAAACGTTCGGCCCGCCTCTTGCCGTCCTGACGACAATCCCTTCGGGTATTCTGAGCTCTGCGGACAACTCTGAAGCCTCGTCTCTCGCAATCACGGACAAACCATAAATCCTTTTTCAGATGGGACGCAATATCTGGAATCCGACGATGCGGAGCTCTTAGGTCCTTAAAAAAGTATAACTACTCAGTCCAAGTTAAAAGTCACCCGCTGCCACTGTAGCTCAGGGGCTGCGCCTCCAAACGCGCACCTAGAGAGCGGCGGTTTCGTAAACCGCAGGTCGGGGGTTCAAAACCCTCCAGTGGCTCCATTTTATCCGGATATGCCGGGTAACCGCGACTGCGCGACCCGGGGAAAAAACGAGTATCATTATCTCCCGATTGACGAGTACCTTCTCGAGCTCCTCATTATCGAGCCCGAATGCACACCGATGGCCGCCAATTCCTTCTTGCGGAGCACGCGCTTCTTCTTGATTATCATCTCGATCATCTTCTCGTCTATGAACCCCGTGCGCGTGTCGATTATCCCCTTGTCCTCCAGTACGTGCACCCAGAAGCTGAACGCGCGTGGGCTCAATTTCTTCGCCTCGGCGATCCTCCCGCTCGCGATCAACTTCAGAACGTCCATGTCTATCGTTCCCCCGAACTCGCGTTCGCCCGTTGCGATGAGGACCATGTTGAGGAGCTTCTTCCTGCCCTTTCGCATGCTCTTTATGCCAGTATACGCATAGATCGAGCCGTCTCTTACCTTCTGCTCGATCTCCCAAATCGGCAGGTTGTCAAGTGCCCTGACACGCTCTATGAGAACGCAGTAATCCGTCGCCTTGCGAATCTTCAATAGTGATGGATTCACGAGCGTATATCGGATCCCCCAACGCCCCTCTGCATCTTTGTCGGCATCGTTCCATCACGCATCTTTTGGATTAAAAATTTTCGTTTTCATTCATACGCGCGCAGAGAATATCGTTTTCCATGTGTCTTCCGCGAATAATTGTTCAATTCCCGACGGATCCCAATTAAACCTCTCTCATTTTTTCGTCCGTATTTTTATAGCTAGGATCTCGGAGAATATGTAAATCATTCCTTGCGCATCGGCTTTTCCCGCTTGAGCGCCTCCCCGGAAAGTCGCATCGCGCAATATTCCCCACACATCGTGCAGACCGTGACATCCGAGGAATCGAACCTGTTTCTTATCTCCATCGCTCTGGCTCTGTCTATGCATAAGTCCATCATCTGCTGCCAGTCAAGAGCCTTCCTTGCGGCCGACATCCTGGCATCCCAATCGGCGTCGATCCCTCTCGCGAGGTCCGCGGAATGAGCGGCTATCTTCCCGGCTATCACTCCATCCCTGACATCCTCGACCGTTGGCAACGAGAGATGCTCTGAGGGGGTGACGCAACAGAGGAAGTCGGCGCCATAATACGCGGCCAACGCTCCGCCTATCGCGCTCGTTATGTGATCATAACCCGGAGCGATATCCGTCACGAGCGGCCCAAGGACATAGAAGGGCGCGCCATCGCATATCGTCTTCTCCAGACGGACGTTTGCCTCGATTTGGTTCAGCGGGACATGGCCAGGGCCTTCGACGATGGTCTGCACCTCAGCTTCTCTCGCCTTTCTGACGAGCTTCCCGATGACCGTAAGCTCGGCTATCTGTGCCGCGTCGGTGGCGTCCGCAGTGCACCCCGGCCTCAGCCCGTCCCCCAGGCTCAGGGTCAGCTCGTACTTCGATGCGATCTCGAGCAGGTAGTCGAAATGCTCATAGAGAGGGTTCTCCTCTCCCGAATGCGCCATCCATCTCAGGAGTATCGCGCCGCCCCGAGAGACGACATCGGTTATTCTCGGGTGTTCGGCCAGAACCTCCGCCGTATTCCTCGTAACCCCGCAGTGGACCGTGATGAAGTCGACGCCCTGCTTCGCGTGCTCCTCGATGATCGCGAAAATGTCGTCCTCGGTCATGCTCAGGATTCCGCCCCTCCCGCCCATCCTGCAGGCGACCTCATATATCGGAACCGTGCCCAAGGGGACGCGCACGTTCCTCAGCAGCATCTTCCTGATGCTCGTGACATCTCCTCCAGTGCTCAGGTCCATGATGGTATCGGCTCCGTATTCCATCGCCACCTTCGCCTTTTCAAGCTCGAGTTCGGGATCGATCAGGTCTGGCGAGGTACCAATGTTGGCGTTGATCTTCACGCTGATACCTTCGCCTATTGGAGCCGGTCTATAGATTTCGTGCGCGGGGTTGTGTGGCAGCACCGCTCGGCCCGCGGCTATGGCTCGCCTTAACCTCTCGGGATCTATGCCCTCCCATTTGGCCGCGCATTCTATCTCGTCAGTCATGCGCGACCGGGCGTCGCGTATCAAACTCATTAGATACACCATTCGGGACGGTTAATATGTATATTTTCATGTCCCCTGCATAAGGTGTAGAAGACCAGTACATATTCCCGGCAAGCGCCCGGGGAAAGCCTTCCCTCCCGCCAGAGGCCTTAGAAGGTCTTATATTTATAATAAGGCCTTATTTAAATGCAGCCAGCGTATATGCAAAAGCCTTAAGAACAGACAACTCATAATGGTAACTGGAATTACATAAAACGATGTACTGGATAGGATGGGATGTAGCGATTATGAGGTCGTTTTGATGAGCGACGACAATGCCACCCAAACGGAAACGGATTCGACATACGACGCCGACAAGATTCAGGTGCTCGAAGGCCTAGAGGCCATCAGGAAGCGGCCCGGGATGTACATAGGTAGCACGGACACTTACGGGCTGCATCATCTCGTGTACGAGATCGTCGATAACTCGATAGACGAGGCCATGGCGGGATATTGCAAGAACATCACCTTGTCGCTCGAGGAGGGCTCCATAGTGACCGTGACCGACGACGGCAGAGGGATTCCAGTGGGGATTCACAAGAAGTACAACAGACCAGCGCTCGAGCTGGTCATGACGAAGCTCCACTCCGGAGGCAAGTTCGACAACAAGGCGTACAAGGTTTCTGGCGGTCTTCACGGTGTCGGTCTCGGGGTAGTGAATGCTCTGTCCGAGTTCGTCGAGGTCGAGGTCTTCCAGAACGGCAAGATATATTATCAAAAATACGAGCGCGGGAAGCCCGTGACCGACCTGAAGGTGATCGGTGATTGCAACGAGACAGGAACGACCATCAGGTTCAAACCCGACTCGCAGATATTCGAGAACATCGAATTCGATTTCAACACCATCGTCACGAGATTGCGGGAGCTGGCCTTCCTGAACAAGGGCCTGAGGATCCTCGCCGAAGATCTCAGGACCGGTGAGCAACAGGTTTTCAAGTACGACGGTGGGATAGTCGAGTTCGTGCAATTCCTCAATAAGAATCGTAAGGTCCTCCACGAGCAGCCCATCTATATATCAGGGCGCTGCAACGACGTCGATATCGAGATCGCCATGCAATGGACCGATGGGTACAACGAGAGCATACACACCTTTGCGAACAACATAAACACCGTCGAGGGCGGAACGCATCTTATAGGATTCAAGAACGCCCTGACGAGGACGATCAACGATTACGCTCGGAACAACGGATATCTGAAGGAGGGCTCGGAGGGTCTCACGGGCGAGGACGTCAGGGAGGGCCTGACCGCCATAATAAGCGTCAAGCTGAGGGACCCGCAGTTCGAGGGCCAGACCAAAACCAAGCTTGGCAACAGCATCGTCAGGACAGCTATCGAATCTCTTCTGAGCGAAAAGCTCATGGAGTTCCTGGAGGAGAACCCGAAGATCTCTAAGGTCTGCGTGGAGAAGGCCATCCTGGCCGCGGAGGCGAGGGAGGCCGCGAGAAAGGCCAGAGAGCTGACAAGAAGGAAAGGTCTGCTCGATGGGAGCGGGCTGCCGGGAAAGCTCGCGGACTGCAGCGAGAAAGACCCGGCCAAGTGTGAGATATTCCTCGTCGAGGGGGATTCCGCCGGAGGGAGCGCGAAGCAGGCGCGGGATAGGACATTCCAGGCGGTCCTGCCGCTCAGAGGCAAGATATTGAACGTCGAGAAGGCACGGATGGACAAGATACTCCAGAACCAGGAGATCCGGACCCTCATAACTGCCTTCGGGACCGGGATCGAGGAGGAGTTCGATATCAACAAGGCGAGATATCACAGGATCATCATACTCTGCGATGCCGACGTCGACGGTAGCCATATCCGTACCCTTCTCCTGACATTCCTGTACAGGTACATGCGGCCGCTGATTGAGGCCGGATATGTCTATATCGGACAACCTCCGCTGTACAGGCTCAAGAAAGGGAAGAACGAGGCCTACGCGTACTCGGACAAGGAGAAGGACGAGCTGGTGAAGGAATGGGGCGAAGGGGTCGAGATCCAGAGATACAAAGGTCTTGGGGAGATGAATCCCGAGCAGCTGGCTGAGACCACCATCAACCCCGCGACGCGGATCCTGAAGAAGGTCACGATAGAGGATGCGATGCTCGCGGACGAGCTGTTCACTATCCTGATGGGGGACGCGGTCGAACCGCGTAGGGAGTTCATCCAGGAGCACGCGCGCGAAGTCGAGGTGCTGGACGTATAGATGGGTGGTTGCAATTGGTCGATGGCACTGAGGAACAGGTAATCGCAAAAAAGGTCACGCTGCGCCCCATCGAGGTCGAGATGAAGAAGTCCTACATCGACTACGCGATGAGCGTCATCGTTGGCAGGGCGCTTCCGGATGTCAGGGACGGTCTCAAGCCTGTGCACAGAAGAATCCTATACGCGATGAACGAGATGGGTCTCACGAAGAACAAGCCCCACAAGAAATGCGCCAGGGTCGTCGGTGAGGTTCTGGGGAAGTATCACCCCCATGGCGACATCGCGATATACGACACTTTGGTGAGGATGGCACAGGACTTCTCGATGCGGTACCCGCTCATTGACGGTCAGGGCAATTTCGGCAGCATAGATGGCGATACGGCGGCCGCGATGAGATATACTGAGTGTCGTCTCGCGGCGATAGCCGATGAGATGCTGGCTGACATCGACAAAGACACCGTGGACATGACCGACAACTTCGACGGGACGCTCAAGGAGCCCTTGGTCCTGCCGGCGAGACTACCGAACCTGCTCGTGAACGGCTCCTCGGGCATAGCCGTCGGGATGGCGACGAACATACCGCCGCACAACCTCGGCGAGGTCGTAGACGCGATAGTCATGTTGATAGACAACCCCGAGGCCGAAATCAGGGACCTCATGGAGGTCATCCACGGCCCCGATTTCCCGACAGGCGGGATAATATACGGTGTTGACGGCATCGTCGAGGCCTACACTTCGGGTCACGGGAGAATACGGATCAGGGCGAGGACTCATATCGAGGAGGAAGAGAACAGGATAATCGTCACCGAGATACCGTACAACGTCCGCAAGGCGGAGCTCCTGGAGACCATCGCGGAGCTGGTGAAGTCGAAGAAGCTCGAGGGCATATCCGACCTGCGTGATGAGTCGGATAAAGAGGGGATGAGGATAGTAATCGAGCTCAAGAAGGATGCGGTGCCCGAAGTGGTCCTCAACCAGCTGTTCGCGCACTCGCAGATGCAGGTCACGTTCGGGATAATCAATCTGGCGCTCGTCGATAATCAGCCAGTAGTCCTCGGGCTAAAGGAGATGCTCGAGTACTTCATCGAGCACAGGTTCGACGTCGTGAAGCGCAGGACGAAGTACGACCTCGACCAGGCGAAGGCCCGGGCGCACATCCTCGAAGGTCTGATAATCGCTATCGACAACCTCGACGAGGTCATCAGGCTAATCAGGAAGGCGAGGACGAGGGACGAGGCGAAGGAATCGCTCACCAGGCGGTTCCTGTTGAGCGACCTCCAGGCGAAAGCCATACTCGAGATGCAGCTGCAGAAGCTGACCGGGCTCGAGATGAAGTCCGTCAAGGACGAGTACGAGCAGCTCACGAAGAAGATCGAGGAGCTCCAGAGGATACTAACGGACGAGAAGGCGATATTCGCCATAATCAAGAGCGAGCTCCTCGCCCTGAAGGAGAAGTACGGGGACGAGCGCCGGACCGAGATCGTCATGCAGGCGGTTGATCTTGACGTCGAGGATCTGATACCAGTCGAGGACGTTGTGGTCATGATCACAAACAGCGGTTATATCAAACGATTGCCGCTCGACACATACAAGCAGCAGCGGCGGGGCGGGGTCGGCCTGAGGGGCATGGAGACGAAGGAGGAGGACTACGTGGTCGACCTGTTCGTGACCTCCTCGCATGACTATCTGATGTTCTTCTCGAGCAAGGGCAGGGCGTACTGGTTGAAGGCGTACAAGGTACCCGTGGGAGGGAGACACGCGAAGGGCAAACCGATAGTCAACCTTCTGGAGAACCTGGAGAAGGATGAGGTGATAATGGACACCATCCCGGTCTCCGTCTTCGACGACGAGCACTACTTGGTGTTCGCGACAAAGAAAGGCCTGATAAAGAAGACCCGGCTGAGCGCATACAGGCACATCCGCTCGACCGGGATAATCGCGATGAAGCTCGACGAGGGGGACGAGCTGATCGACACGAGCGTCACTGACGGGACGAAGGAGATAATACTCGTCACGAAGAAGGGGATGGCAGTCAGGTTCGACGAGAAGGAGGTACGGCCGACCGGTAGGGCGACCTATGGTGTCAGAGGCATCCGGCTCAGAGAGGGGGACGAGGTTGTCTCGATGGCCGTCGTTGAGCCGACGAGCCAGTTGCTTACCATCACCGAGAAGGGATTCGGGAAACGCTCGTTGGTTTCCGAGTACCGGAAGACGCGCAGGGGAGGCGTCGGCGTGATCGCGATAAAGACCGGCGAGAGGAACGGCGATGTCGTGATTGCCAAGGAGGTCTCGGAGCAGGACGAGCTGATAGTGACGAGCCAGTCTGGCATGGTAATCAGGATACCCGCGTCCGAGGTGAGGCTGGTCGGACGCGCGACCCTCGGGGTCATCATTATGCGTCTCAAGGAGGACGACCGGATATGCGCTGTCGCGACCGTGATGAGCGCCGAAAAGGAGGAGCGGATACTTTCCGAGCATAGGACCCTGACGCCGAACGGGACGGCCCAGGAGGAGCCAGAGGAGAACGAGAAGAGCGACGAAGACTCGGAGGATGATTCCGAGAGCGGGGCATGAATCATCTTTCCCGCGTATCTGGCCACTCTTTATTGATTTCGATAATGAACCAAAAACCTTTATTAGTGATTAGATGTCTTGAACACGGTAGACGTCGCCGACCAGTCCGCTCGACTGGAGGCTTGACACGATGTTCAAAGACTCTATCCCAGGCTTGGAAAAGGTGTTCAAGATAGATATCGAGCGCCCCAAGGTCATACTCGTAACGGGGCCGCCCGGGTCCATGAAGACGAGCTTCTGCTACACGCTGATGTCGAAATATCTCGAGAAGCGCGACGAGTTCGGCCTCTACTGCACGCTCGAGGAGACTGTCGACAGCCATCTGAAAAACATGGAGAGCCTCGGCGTCAGGCTCACGACGAAGATGCAGATATCCGACTTGACAGACCTTCGGGAGATAGACGCGCTCGACGAGGTCATGGGGAAGAAGGACGAGATAGATTATCTCCTGTTCATAGAGCGGATGATCCAGAAGTTCAAGGAGGAGCAGGGGGACAGGTTCTCAGTATTCGTTCTCGATTCCCTGGGAGCCCTGTATTCGCTCATGGAGAACGTGGAGAATATGCGCAAGAAGATGTTCTATTTCTTCAAGATGCTCAGGGACAGCAATCTCTACTCGTTCATCGTGATGGAACGATCGCTGTCTGGCGAATCACAGCTGCTCGGAAACGAGGGATTCCTGGCGGACGGGATCGTGATGCTCGGGTTGGAGAGGCAGAGGGGAACACTGACGAGATATCTCCAGGTGGAGAAGATGAGAGCCTCAGAGCACAGCATGGAGAAGCATGCGATCGAGGTCGGCAAGGGAGGAATAACCGTTCTCGGACCGCTGCTGAGCGGCGGAGAATGAGGAATAATTTGCAGTTCAAAAGGGATGGAAATGAACGAGGATAGCCAAACGATTTCAAGAATTGTCGAGGATTTCGTATCGAAGCTCAAGGCGCAGGAAGAGGAGATCCGGAAAAAGAACAGGGAGATCGAGCAGCAAAGACAGGAGATCGAGAAGAAGAGCTCCGAGGTCGCAATGCTCGAGAAGCGTCTCAAGGAAAGGGACGCGGAACTCACCCAGCTTAGCAAGACGCTTGAGGAGAAGAAGGCGGAGCTGGAGGGTAAGGCGAAAGCGCTCGATGCAAAGGTCGCCGAACTGAACAGGGCCGAGGCAAGCCTCAAGGAGCGCTCGGAGACCCTGGAAAAGTTGGAGTCGGAAGCTCGGCAGAGGATCGAAGAGTCGAAACTCGAAGAGGCACGCCTGAAAGAGATGCGCGAACGCCTCGTTGCGCGCGAGAACGCCCTTGCAGAGGAGGAAGGCAAGCTGAAGAGGCTCGTCGAGGAGATGATGACTCTCCGGGCATCGGTCGCGAGGCGAGAAGAGGAGCTGAGGAAAGAGTACGAGGCTCTCCAGATGCAACGGCAACGCCTGGCCGAGGAGAGCATGAAGCTCACCGAGAAGCAGAAACGCCTGATCGAGGCCGAGACTGCCCAGGAACGGCGCGTCATAGAAGCGGCCGAGGAGGCGAAGGCCGAGGCGGAAAAGTTGGCGGCTCAGAAGGAAAAGGTGGTAGTATTGGAGGAGCCAACGGCGAAGGCCGAAGAAATATTCGAGGAAGAGGCTCAGGAGGTCAAATCGGAAGTGACGGCTGTGCCGACGGCTGCTGCTGTCGGGGAAGGCGAGATGCCCTGTCCAAACTGCGGCACCATCATCAGCTCCGACGCTATCATGTGTTATGCCTGCGGGGCCGCTCTCACCGGTGGAGGTGAGGTGAAGAAAGAAGAGGCCGAGAAGACCGAGGAGGTCGAGATAGTCGAGACAGAAGAGGCGGCCGGCGAGGACGAGATGCCCTGCCCCCATTGCGGCACGATGATAAGCAAGGAGGCCACGGTCTGCTACGCCTGCGGCGAAGAGGTCACTCCTGGCACGAAGGAGAAGACCGAGGAGACAGAGAAGGGGACGGAAGGCGGAGAGCCCGTGATAGTCAAGAAGCCTCCCGTGTTCGTCAAGAAAGTGGTGAAGAAGAAAATCGGCTGAACACCTTCGTCCCAGTTGTCTGGATTCCGATAAAAATGAGCATAGGTTTTTATATACTCTAGACTTTAACTCTCACCTAGCCCGCCGTTGGGTCGGTGAATTGGATGTCGAGTGGTATTCATCGTTCTACCAGGTTATTGAGTGTTGGCCTTGTTGCCTTGATGATCCTGTCGAGTTTCGCGGGATTGATTCTCGCGGCGAGATCGGTGGCAGCGGTATCGGGGGATATGACCATCACAGGTTCTTACACGATAGAGAACACCGTGTTTACTATCGATGGTACCCTGACTATCACATCGACTGGAACTCTGACAATCCGTAATGCGGAACTGAGATTTGTCAGCGATGGTTCGAATCCGCACTCCATGATAGTGAACGGAGGGAAGCTAATCCTGGACGGCGGGACGATCACGACCTATCTAGATCAAGTATCGAGCTATCCCTTCCTCACGATGACTGTGCAGAACGGAGCGAGCGTGAAAGCGTCCAATGATTCTGTGCTGAGATTCCCCGGGTCGTTGACGATTTCCGGTGCGACTACCAAGGTGAACCTGAGCGGCACGAACATCACGCATCTGGACCTATCGATGGTCGATAAGTATTACAGCCCGATTCTCACGGACGCGGACTACGGACCCGCAATCACGATAACCGATGCGACGGTCGAGCTGTACGATTCCAGGATAGACTCTCTGCCCGAGCTCGGAGGAGCGGTGAACAATCTTACTCTCGCAGGAAACGCAGAGTTCACGGCTGTCAACACGTACATCGATGTGGACTTCATACATGTCACATATCCATCGCATAACAAGCTGTTGATGCAGAACAACGCTCGGGCTTATTTGTACGGATGTAGTTTTGATATGATAAATACACCGCCATATAATTCGACCGCTATTATTTCAGCAGGAGCAACATGTGAAGCTTACATTTACCGTTGGGCTGATGTGACACTGAATGACAAGTATGGCGTGCCCTTGCAAGGAGCTACGATTTCTGCCAAGTTCACGGGATCAACTGAATTGGAAGGAAAGGACGCTTATTACTATGCTCCGCCCGCTGGGACTATTCGGACAACGCCGCCAGGGACAATCCTGAGTTATATGGGCAAGACAGCAGCCAACTACAGGACTTCCGATAGTCAAGGGAAAGTCAGGGTTCCCTATCTAACCGATATCATCAATTGGACGACCGCCCCGAACTCGCTATTTGTAGGCGTCTATAAATTGACAGGGACATACTCATCCTATTCTACCACCATCGAATTCGGCCTCGATTCATACCCCGCTATGAGCGTGTCGAACACAAGATCCTCCACCAGCATCGATATCGCCGGTGCTACGGCATCGAGCTGGGATTCGACGAAATATCTCATAGTTCCTCCGAGCATGACACTTGCCGGTGCGTACGCGCATACCGGAGATGTCATAATCCAGCCCGGAGGGACGCTCACGCTCGATGCATGCGACTTCTATATCCGCAGGACAGACGGTGTCCCTGCCAGGATTATCATAGACACCGGCGGTAAATTGGTGCTCAACAACTTCTCTTCGATCAGCGGGAACGTGCCGATCACCATCGAGGCACGGACGGGAGCAATCTTGCGGAGCTATGCATCCGATGTCGTGGCTGACATCTCGGTATATGGGACTGCGCAGGTCCGCATGAGCGGTTCGCTGCATGGAAACTTCACCACCTCTTCGGACGCGTCTGCAAGCATCCTATTCACGGATATGAACTTCACTTCAAAACCTGTGATAGCCGGTACCTCCTCGGTAACCGTCTGGAACACCTCTGCACCTGGGATATCGCTGAAAGGGAACGCGATGATGAGCCTTTACAGGTGGGCGACGATCACGGTGCTAGACGGTACCGAGTACATCCTTCCAGGCGCTGCTATCAGGGCTTACTGGCAGCTGAACGGCACGATACACAATTCCGCGATGGCGAACTCGAATGGCGTGGCAAAGATAAGGCTGCTTGTCTCCGAGCTAAAAGCGACGGGCGGAGTCGTATCGTCGACATACAAGGGCAACTACAGGCTTGTAGCGGTCTACACGTATAACTCCGTCGAATACAGTTCATCTCCTGGATATGTCGCGATGGCTCCATATTTGGAGCCCCTGACCGTGATAAACGTGGTAGGCACGTTTAAGATAGATAGTGCGCTTCCCAACATCGATCCGCCAGTTACCGTTTACAGGAACCCGGCTGTCAGCAATGCGCCCGCGACTGTCACCACGACGATTAACAACACAGGCGTCGTCGATGCCAGGAACGTCCTGATATACTTCTACGATTCCAATGATACCGTCCCGGCGATGTCAGAGAAGTTCGCCGAGTACACGGTGGATCTCATACCTGCCGGCGGTCAGGCGGTCGTGAGCGTGACCTGGATGAACACTCACCTGCCGGGCGAGACAAGATACATAATCGTGCAGGTCGACCCATTCGATACTATCCCCGAAATGAACGAGAGCGACAACATTGGCTGGGAGATGGTGCCGATAATAGGCCTGCCGGATCTGACAATTGGTTCTGCGGGGATATACACGGCGCCTATAATGCCGACAGAGGGGATCTCGTGTGACGTCTATGCGCAGGTCACGAACATCGGCGATGCTGATGCTGGGACGTTCGATGTCAGCTTCTATTACGATCAGGTCGATGCTTCTCATCTGATAGGGACGGCCACAATCGGACCGCTTGGCATGGGTGCGGTCACACTTGCGCACGTGACCTGGGCCAGCCCCATCGCAGGCCTAAGGCCGATCATAGTGCAGATCAATCCGTCTCATGCGCTGGAGGAGAGGGATTACAGCAATAACAATGAGACGGCTGTCATCACGGTTCTTACCCAGCCGGACCTCTACATAAGCTCGATGTTCGCTGTGCACAGGGGGGCTCAGGTAGGCTCATCGGACAGCTTGCCCGCGGGCGAGCAGGTGTCCATCTACGTTCTCGTACACAATGGCGGTGGCACGGTTGTGACAGGGCCGACGATGGTAGCGCTGTATATGGGGTCGATAGCCCCGTCGAACATGGTCGATTACATCAACATTACAACTCCTATCTCCGTGTCAGACCCGTATACCCAGGTCGTGTTCGATATCACCCTGCCCGCTCAGACGGTCCCGATAATCGATTACACGTTCTTCGCAGTGGTGAATCCGACTGTTAGCCAGGGAGGCTTCTCCCCCGTTTTCGAGAGCGACTACACAAACAATGCGAACAGCCTGGCGCTCAGAGCGTTCGACTCGAGACCGGATCCTGCGATCTCGATGAGCGACATCACAATCATTGTTGGCGGAGCTCCTCTGAGCTCTCAGGGCGGCAACGTGTCCTATGGAGATACGATAGAGATCCGGCTAACCGTCAGGAACGACGGCTATCTACCTGTGGAATCGCTCTCGGTATCGGTCAACATAACAGGTAACGATACATATACCAAGGGCATAGACACGCCGATAAAGGTCGAGTACCTGAACCTGAACGGCTCGTCTGAGACCGAGATATCCGTAACATACAAGATAACGGTGAAATTCTCTGGCAGTTACAGGATTGCGGTTTGGCTGGACCTGGAACAGAGCGTGAATGACAAGGACCGGAGCAACAACTTCGCATACGCCGACCTGGTGGTCCTGTACATCACGCCGACGATATCGATCTATGCGACCGGGAACGTCACGGCCGGCACCAGCCTGACGATATCGGGCTTCGTGAAGTATCCGGATGGCTCCCCGTGGGCCGACATCGATGTCTGGATAGTCATCAAAAACGCTTTGGGAGCGAATGTGACGACCCCTGTGAAGGTGGTGACGAGCGCTGACGGCAGGTATTCGGCGACCATAACCATACCCGCATCGCTCTCGCCCTCCCCGTCCTATAAGATAGATGTCTCCGTGGGCAGGGATCATCAGCAGAAACCGCTCGGTATTTTGGCCGCAGGCGGAGGGCTTGAGCTCTGGATGTTCATCCTGATAGCAGCCGTGATAATTGCCGCGTTGGTCGTGTTCAGCATCTTCATCTACAAGCGCGGGGTCGGGAAGCTCGTCGAGTGCGGCGAGTGCGGCGCCTTGATACCTGAGTCCGCGACCAGGTGTCCGAAGTGTGGAGTCGAGTTCGAGAAGGACATGGTGAAGTGCAGCGAGTGCGGTGCCTGGATACCCGCGTCCTCTGTGGAATGTCCGAACTGCCATGTGAGGTTCGGCACACCTCTCGAGGGCGAGAAGACTTACGAGGAGAAGATGAGGGAGCAGTACGAGGAGCATGTACTTTCCAAGTACCGTGATCTCGCAAAGGCGGAGCTTGGCAAGGACTACAACGAGGACACCTTCAAGGCGTGGTGGCAGAGCAACCCGGCCTATATCAGCTTCGAGGACTGGCTGGCGAAGGAAGAGGAGCGCAGGAAACAGGCGAACCTTGTGACCTGTCCTGTCTGCGGCACGCCGAATGCGAAAGATGCAACCATATGCCACGGATGTGGCTCTCAGCTAACCCCTGTACAGGTCGAGACAACCACGACACCCGAAGGTGTCGTGATAGAGAAGCGCGTGATACGCAGGCCGATCGAGAAGAAGGTGGTCTCGAAGAAGGTCATCAAGAAACCGCTGGACCAGGAGCAGCAACAGCAGCAAAGCGGTGGCCAGCAACAGCAATAAGATTGCATCGCCTGGCCGAAAAACCCCTTTTCTCCTTATTTCTCGCTCAAAAAATCCCTCAGGGCGTCTTATTTGATTCAGAGTCGAAAACAGGGGCTCATCTCAGCCAGAGTCGGATATCTGCGTTCTTTATAACATTAGGGAAAGATGCAAAGCGAGACGCACATCGCTATGTTTGCCTCTCCTTATGCGTGAGAAAAAGAGGTCATGACGATCCCCTAAGGCCTCTCACTTCGATGCCGACGGCTATTTTGTTTCGATCTTGATACTCTTCAGCGGCGGAGCAGGCGGAGGAGTCGGGCTCTCGGGAAGCTTCTCGGTTGCCGCCATCTTCGCCCTTATCTCCTCCATCAGCCTGTCGGGATACTTGTAATACGCCGAAACGACCCTGGCGACATCTTTGTAGTTGACATTTCCCATCTTCTTCAGGTACTCCAGGACCTCCACCCGACGGCGTATCTCCCGCTCCATCTCCCTCGGGGTCCAGTTACGCGCCATCCTTATTTTCTCGTAGACATAGCTGTGGCCACTGTAGTTGAACGTGTCATCGGCGGGGTTCCATGTGAACACAGAGTTCGTGATGAGCTCGTTCGTCTCGGGGTCGATACCGACTATCTCGGTGATCCCCTTCACACGCCTCGTCATCTTCGTCCCCACCTTGACCTGGGCCTGCAGCAACACGATGTTCAACGCGGTTATCAGTGCCCGCGGGAGGTTGATGGGATCATTCTCCATCCTGTGGACCATGGATTGGACGTCTTCCGCGTGGAAGGTCGAGTACGCGGTCTTCCCAGTAGCCATTGCCTGAAACACGACATACGCTTCCTTGCCTCTGACCTCACCGACCATCAGGTATTGTGGCCTCTGCCTCATCGCTGTGGTGAGGAGATCGAACATGTCTATCTCTCCCGGCGCCTTCCCTGTCACAGGGCTCTTGCCTCCGAATCCCTCTCTCGTAAGCGCGGGGATCCAGTTCTCGTGCGGCAGGTTGAGCTCACGCGTGTCCTCGATGCTGACGATCTTCATCTGTGGAGGGATGAATAGCAGGACCGCGTTCAGAGTCGTCGTCTTGCCGGACGCGGTACCTCCGCAGACAAGCATCGATTGGCCGTGCTCGATCGCCGCCCAGAGATATGCCATCATGTCCGTGCTCATCGTCTTGAACCTGAGGAGGTCCAAGGGGGTGAACGGGTTCTCCTTGAACCGTCTTACCGTGAACGAAGACCCTTTCTTCGTCACGTGCTTCCCGAGAGTAGCCTGAAGCCTTGACCCGTCCGGGATCGTCGCATCGAGCATAGGCTTCGCCACGGAGATGTGCTTGCCGCACTTCTGCGCCAGCCAGACGACGAACGCGTCCAGGTCCTCCTCCCTGTCGAACATGAGATTGGACCTTATCGAACCGTATTTCCTGTGATATATGTAGAACGGGATCTTGCACCCGTCACACGACAGGTCCTCTACGTTCGGGTCGGTCATCATGATGTCGATCTTCCCGTACCCGATGAAATCCCTGATCAGATAGTACATGATACGCTCTTTCGAAACCGGGTGAAGGTTGATACCAATGTCCTTCATGAGCTGTCCGACCTTCGCCCGCAGGTATTTCTCCTTGTCCTCCTTTGTCTCCCATTCTATCGTCTCGATGCTCGCAATCAGGAGCCTCTTCAGCAGATCCAGGACCTCGGACTCGTCCTTCGAGATTTGCGGTTCGATCACCTCGTAGAGGTACTCGTTCGCGACGTTATCGTATTTTATTCTGACGTACGAGTAGCCTTCTTTTATGGTGACTATCTCGACCTCATCGACCTTGGGATCGATTATCGGGGGTATTTCGGTGACCTTCGCGGTCGACCCAATGTCCAAATTCTTCGGTAGGGCGATTTTCATCGGTCTATGCTTCAGCTTGAGGAGCAAGGAGAGGTAGCTCGCCATCAGCCTGGTCTTTGCATCGATTTTCTCGGTCGGAGCAGGAGTGACGGATGGGCTCTCGGTTTCCTCCTCGCCAATCTCCGATGTCTGCTCTACCGCGGTCGCTTCTTCGGTCATTTGTTATCACCTCAACCAAACAGGAGCCTCAGTATAAGGAATGCCACAAGCAGCATTATGAATGAATGCCTTAGGCCGATTGCAACACTCCCCTTCTGGAGGACCCCTGCCATTATGCCGTCCCCCACCGCGTGCGCGAGCGTGGCCAGGAGGAACGCGAATTCTACCGACGGAATTACCGTTACATCTATGCCTGATACGGAGCCCATCTGAGCCGTCCCGATTTTCTCCGTCGCCTCCTTCAATTGCGAGCCCGCAAGTTCCATCTGCGGCAGGAAGGACGCAGTAAGAATGACTATCGTCGCGATGAACACGAAGAACGAGATGTAGATGACCGAGACATACGTGCTCATCACGATCGATTTCTCAGTCTCCGTGAGCATAGTCTCTCTTGCGTCATGGGCGACCATTGTGAGGACGTCCGCGACGTTCCCGCCCGCATCGCTCGCCTTCATGATAATCGAGGTCATCCTCTGTACGAGAGGGGTCTTGACCCTTTCCGCGAACAGCCTGAGGGCCTCATTCGCGGGTACACCCCATTCGATCTGCGCAGCCATCTTCTTTATCTCCGGTGTCAGAGCTCCGTATCGACCCGAGGATGCGACGACAATGGCCTCCGCCAAGGTCATACCGAACCTACCTGCTTCCGCGACGTCCCTCAGAAAATCCGGAAGCCTGCTCTCTATCTGCTTGATCCTCTTCCATCTCGCGGACATGTAGAACCCGTAGGGTCCGACCATGACCATCATGCCGATTATGATCCAGTCTATCCAATCCATCGGCAGCTCCATGAATTTCATGTAATCGAGCAATGCCAGGAGAATGGTGAAAACGAACACGCCTACTGAGATGCCGAGTATCTGCTTCGACCTGTCGACCTTCTCGGAACCGGGTATGATGAGCGCGCCTCCTTTCTGTGTTTTCGGTTTCGGCATTCTAGACGGCACTCTCCTTTTCACTGTTCCAGATGAGGAATATGAACCCGAACTGCGCGAGGGGTATCATCAGCAGCACCACCAGATAGAGGATCATCATCGTGCCACTGGCGTTCCCGCCAACGATGGCCATGATGGCAAGTATGACCACAAGGAACAGCGGGAAGGCCACGACGACCGTCACGAACGACTCTGCGAGCAGCCCGAGCGTCTCCATCCGAGACTTCATCTCGAGCTTCGCATCCTTTTCATACTCTTCGGCCTTGATGAGGAAGTAGGGCTTCAATTGTCCGCCAGAGGTGGATGTGGTTATGACCCCTTGCAGGAAATCCTGGAACTTCTTCGAGGGGGTCCTCTGCGCGGCCTTCTTGATGGCAGTAAGGATATCGATCCCGAGGAGCTCTGTGTCCCTCGTAATCCATTCTGCCTCCTGTTTTATTCCACCGTAGATTGGCTGACGGGCGAGTTCCTTGAATATTACGTCGACGTTCACGTCCGCCGATGCCATCGCCGAGATGAAGCTCATGGCGGAGGGAAGGCGCTTATCAATATCCCTCGCGATCTTCTTGGCCACCGAGGCTGGCTTCCCCTTCTGGATCACGTACACCATCACTGGCGGGAAGGCGGCTATCAGGACCGCCACGATTATCTGAAGGGCTACATTGGCCTTCAGCAGCACTCCTAACAGGACGAATCCTACTATCACGCCCGCAACGATGCTTCCAATCGCCGTCAGGAGCGTCGCCATCATCACGACTGCCATGAATTCCTCAGGCCGGAGCCGCATGTGAGCCTTAGTGAGGTTCTCTTCCAGGACGGGGTCCTGTTTCCCCTTTGCGGTTATGCTTTTCCCGAGCACCCGCCATGCGAATTGCTCAAACGGCTTCAGCGCTATATACTCAGGTGCGGCTCCCGCAGGCAACCTGATCACGTGCGGTATAGCCTTCTCTTTCGCCTCTTCTGGCGTCTGAGTCTTGATATACAGCTTCTTTCTCGAATCCAACTTTCTGAACAGGTCAGCTTCTTCCGGCATCTACGTCGCCACCCGCTGTCCCCTTGCCGCGGCGGATTCTATGCCCATCGCGGCGAGCTCTGATCTCACGATCGCCGCGGTCGCCTGAGGATCCCTGTAGTACGCCTTTATCAGCTTCCATATGTCCCGATAGTCCTCCAGGTTCTTGGCGACCATATATTTGATCACGTCGACTCGCCTATAGAACTCCTCCATCATCGCCTCGTGCGTCAAGTTCTTCATTTCCATTATCTTGTCGAACAGGAAGCTGTGCCCCTTGAATATGAACTGGTCCTTCCCCTGGTCCCATTCGTACACGGTGTTCGTGATGAGCTCGTTCGTCTCGGGCTCGAACCCGACTATCTCTATCAGTTGCTTTATCCGCCTCACCATGTCCATGCCGACTCTCGCGTGGATCTGGATTATGACGTTCCTGAGCGCCGTCAGGAGTATCCTCGGGCAGTTGATCGGGGGGTTCTCGAGTCTGTTCACCATCCCCTTGACCGAGTCCGCATGCATCGTCGAATATGTGGTGTGCCCGGTAGCCATCGCCTGGAACATCGTGTATGTTTCCTTACCCCTGACCTCACCGACAATGATGTAATTCGGACGCTGCCGCAGCGCGGCCCTGACGAGGTCGTACATATCTATCTCCCCGGGGGCCTTACCGTCCGCCCCTCTCTCGCCCACCCCAGACCGCGTCGCACCCGGTATCCAGTTCTCGTGCGGAAGGTTGATTTCGCGAGTGTCCTCCATACTTACGATCTTCGCGGTCGGCGGGATGAACAGCGCTATCGCGTTCAGAGTCGCAGTCTTCCCGGAAGCGGTCCCTCCTGCGATTATTGCCGACTCACCGTGCTCGACGGCGAGCCACATGTATGCGACCATCTCCTCGTTCGCGGTCTTATACTTGATGAGCTCAACAGGTGTGAACGGCTTCTCCTTGAAGCGTCTGATGGTGAAGGTCGAGCCTCTCGTCGTGACCTCCTTGGAATATGTCGCCTGGACACGGTGTCCTTCGGGAGAGGTACCGTCTAATATCGGGTTCGAAACCGATATCTGCTTGCCGCATCTCTGGGAAAGCCCGACGACGAATGAGTTCAGGCTCTCCTCGTCTTTGAAGATCACGTTCGTCTTGAGGCTCTCGAACTTCCCGTGATATACGAACAGCGGGATGTTGACGCCGTCGCATGAGATGTCCTCGATGTACGAATCGTTTATGAGTGCGTCGATCGGGCCGTAGCCAATGAAATCTCTGATTATGTAATATCTCACCTTCTCTTTCGATACCCTATCGAGCTTGATCCCCCTCGTCCGCAGGAACGACTCGACGCTCTTCTCCAGATATGATTGCTTGTCCATCGTAGTCAGCTTGTCCCACTCGTATGCCAAGGTCTTGTCCAAGGATTCCTTTATGGTCTTCAGGAGCCTCTCTTCCTTGCTATCCAACTGGGGCTCGATGACCTCCAGCAAGTATTCGTTCGACATCTTGTTCAGCACGATCCTGACGAAGCTGAAGGGGCTCTTGACCGGGTAGAAACTCACCTGCTGGAGATTGGGGTCAGTCAATTTCGGTACCTTGGTATATTCCGAACCCTCCTCGGAATACTCGCCGACAGGTCCCTTGAAAGGCATTTTCTTTGGCAGCTGAGTCTTCTTTATTTTCATCATCAATCTGAAATATCCCGCCAGGGCCTTCGACCCGAATCCGACATCCTTCTTCTCCTTGCCTTTCTTCTTCTCTTCCAAGGGTTCGGTTGTCGGAGCAACGGCTTCTGTCATTTTCCACCTCAGACACTTATATCCGCCATGGTCATAGTCACGGTCGCCTTCGTGTACTCGAGCGATGTCACGCCGTCAATCGTGATGACCAGCCTGTAATACCTCTCGCTTCCCACGGTAAATGAAGTTTTCGCTATGCTCCAATACGACGACGGGACGTAGGCGGTGTTCGCGTCCCGCATATCTCGGAAGTACTTCTCCCAGGCATCTCCGTATTTCGTATTTATTATGAGCGAGAGCGTGGTGCCGCTAGAATTGAGATACTTCCCATAATTCGCGTATTCGAGGACCGACGTCACGCTCTTCGTGCCGAAACCTCCGAGGGATTTGTTGACCCCTGCGAGCGACACCTGCGTGATCTTGACCATCAGCTCACCGCCGAAGCTCACGAGCCTTATCGCCATACCGCTCAGGACGATCTCGCCGTTCGTCTGGTTTAGGATAATCGCGCCGTTCTCATAGGACAGCGTCTGCTGAACGTAGAACCTATTCATTCCATAGAACTCGAGGCTGCCTCCGGTCTTGCCTCCGTTGGACGCGTTGAGCTCGTAATTGCGTGCGGAGGCGCCGCTACCGACGGTGTAATTGAACCTGATAGCGAACGTGGGGTATCCGTATGCCGAATCGGCAGTCAGTGCCAGTAGCCCAGCTGTCGGGCTCGCGAACACTGGGACGCCATCGGCGTGGAGCTTGAACGGGGTATATATCGGAGCGCTGGATACCTCCCCGCTCTCCATTGCCGTCAATATCTGTAGGTCCACTCCCGCCTTGAGCATGCTGAACTGGGCGATGATGGAGTTCATATGAGAACTCTCGTTGTCTTCCATCCAGACCGGCACATACTGGTTGGTGAACATGCCCAAGCCTGTCAGAAACACCATCAGGGAGAGGATAGTCCCGACCGTCGCGGCGACACCCTCATCGTCCCAACTTTTCTTACGCCTTATCTTGAACGAAAAGGGTTCTCCGCGGACTCTGCTAGCTGCCCGAGTTTCGCATTTCGACAATATATGCTCACCACCAATACCGCTGCGAGAGATTTTTCTATCTGGAACAACTCATAAAACAACGGTGCCATATTTAACCCTGTCGTCTCAGATATCTCGACTGCTAGTCGCCCGCACTCATCGTCCCGTCGTCACGATTCCTGCGCGACGAAAAAGGACAATATTTTAAATCCGCCCTTGGCATTCATATCGATGCGCTTCGGGATAGGCCGTGGTAACTCAGTTGGGAGAGTGCAAGACTGAAGATCTTGAAGTCGCCGGTTCAAGTCCGGCCCACGGCACCTTTCAATATCCTTTCTGTCCGCACTTTCCAGTAACAATCCAATGAGAAGGATGAAAGGGTTTGGGGGACAGAGGAGAGATCAGAACCTGTCTCTGTCGTCCCTCTGTGCTCCTGAGCCGCCGCCGTAGCTTCTCCGCCTGCCTCCTCCGCCACGCCTCCTCGGAGGTCTGTCCGGCAGGTCATGCTCGACCGCGCTCAGATTTACCTCTTCGTTCACGCTGGAAATACCTTCCGAGAGCTTCTCGAGTTTGCCGTACTTTCCTACGTTCAGCCGGATATGCCCCTTGCCGGGGTTCTCCTTGCTCTTGACGAACGAGACATAGCCGTTCTCCATCTTGATGATGTCATCCTTGGCCACCTGGTTTATCTGGTCCTCCCAAAGGGACAGGATAACGGTCCCCGTCTCGTCGCCTATGACCGCGTCCGCAACCTTTCGGCTCGGACCGAACCTGGAGGGTATCTCCCTCGGTTCGCCTACGCTCACAACTTTCGCCATCACGTTTATCTGCTTGCTCGAGGGTGTGATCTCCTCGATCTTCATCATGCCGTCAGTCATGCCAAACTCTTCCTGTTGTCTTTGATTTCCCCGGATACGTATCCGGGGGTATCGTGATAAAGCAGATTGGCAATATATATACTGTGGCACGTCTCAGGAGGAAAGAACGCGGAAAATATTTCCGTTCTGAACGTTGTCCGATGGATGGATTAAAGAGCAGGATCGAGTATGTAAATACCGATAGGAAATGCAGATCAAGGGTTTCGACGTGAATTCGGTAGACGCGAAGCGGTTCACTAAACCAGGCGAGAAGGTGCAGAATCTCCGGATAGACAACAACAGCACGATTACTTCGATAACCCTCGTGGGCGAAACCCAGGCAACAGTTGAATTCAGGTTCACGGCGAATTATGCCGGTGTCGGCATCATACGCTTGGAGGGAAGGCTGCTTCTGGAAGGCGACGCGAAACAGCTCTATGAGATGTGGTCGAAGACGAATAACATGCCTCCGGATGTTGCGAACCTCGTGCATGGGGCGGTCATAACGAACTGCATGCCGATAGCCGTCGTCGTCTCGAAGGATATTGGGCTCCCGCCGCCACTGCCGCCGATACAGCCGCTGCAGATGTCCCAAAAGAAACCGGACGCCAAGGATTCGAGACGGAGCTCACCGGAGATTATCTGAGGGACTGGCGCTTCTTGCCATCCCGGTGAATCGTATCGCAGTATCATCTGATATGGTCTAGAGCGAACGAGCCGATGCTCACGCCGCTCTTCGTGGCTGTATATCTGATCCAGGCCCGGGACTGCACGTCGCATATCCCCTTTACCGACAGGAACGTGTTCAGGTTTTCCACCTTGAACTCGATCATTCCGTCCATCAACGACCCGACCATCTGTATCTCCTGCTCGCCGTGCATTCCCTTCTCGATCAGGTACATGCTGACCGCCTTGTCTCGTTTCCTCCTGCCCGCTATCGGGTTCAGGAACCTGAAGGCGGTCGCGGGGTCCAGGTAGGCGATCATCGTGGAGATAGACCTGAAGACGAACCTGTAGTACTTGTGCTTCTGCAGCAGCTCTTTCGCGATCGCCTCGATCGCGTTCTGGATCCCTTGGAAATCAGTAGGTGACTCGATGTATGTAACGTTAGGATCGTTCGCCTGGTCCCCCATACTTCTCGAATACGAATCGACAAATCTCACCAATCCGAGCTTCTCGTATTCCTCGAACCCGCTGATGACAAAGTTCATCTCCTCCCTAATTTCGGCAGGTGTCTTCTCCGTCGTCACCCATATGACGGGCACGCCTTTCGAAATGCCCTCTGCGACGAAGCAATTGACCAGCACCTCCTTGCCCATGAACGGCGGACCGTAGATCAGGACATTCGACCCGAAGGGCAGGCCACCCATAAGCAAGTCGTCCAGCCTCGGCGTGCCAGTCTTGACCTTTTCTATCTTGAATTCGAGGGCCCTCTCCTCCTCTCTCCGCTCTATTTCTTTGCTGATTACCCCTTCCTCCCTCAGCTTCAGCTCCTCTTCTTTCGCCCTCAGGTATTTCTCCTTGGCCTTGATCTCCTCTTCCTTCTTGGCGATTTCTGCCTGGAGCTGTTCCAATCTCTTCTTGAGCTCGATCTCCGTCATCGAGCCCAATTCCGCCTTCTGTTGCTGGAGTTTCTTGATTTCTTCTTCGAGCAGTTTCTCCCTATGCATCAGGTCCTCTTCCCTGCGGAGCAGTTCATCCTCCTTGTACCGTATCGGCTCCTTCAGGGCGTTCATCTCATCCTCCTTTGCCTGCAGCTTTTCCCTGAGCATGATGACCTCTTCGTTCCTGAGCGCGAGCTCGCGCTCCAAGCGCTGCAGCTCTGCGAGCCGCTGCTTAAGTGCCTCGCTCAACTCGCTCGCTCCCGATTTCTGCATCAGCAATTGTATCTCATCGTCCTTCTGTTTCAGCGATAGCTCCAGCTCCCTGTTTCTGAAGGTCAATCTTTCGAGCTCGCTCTTCAGGCTCGCCTCGCGCTTCTCGAACTCTGATATTCTCTCCTGTAGCTCCGCTGAGAACCGCTCTCTCATCTCGGCCGTCGTGTCCATCTTCTCAGAAGCCAGCTCCTTCTCCTTCTTTTCTAGGAATCTCCTCATCTCCTCGAGCGCGAGCTCCTTCTCTTCGAGTTCCAGCTGGCGTCTCTTCAATTCCTGCTCGTCCGCGGGGAGTGCCAAAAGACCTTTCTCGACCTGGTCCTTGTAGAGCTCAAGCGATGCTTTCAGCTTGAGGTTCTCCATCTCGAGCTGCTCTCTCGCCGTCATTTCCTGCGCGAGCCTGTCCGCGATCTCCCCCGCCTCGATGTTCTCGCTGCCGTACACCGCCTTGAAATACTTCGCGATCGCGGTTGAGCTCTTCCTGACGCTTTCCAACTCCTCTTTCAGCCGGCTGTTTTCAGCCTTCAATGCCTCTATCGAGGCCAATATTTCGTTCATCCTATTTGCGACAACGTCGATCGGAATCCTTCCCGTCTTAAAATCGTTGATGAGTGTCCTGAGATCTTCCCGGGCCTTCTCGAGTTCTTCCCGCTCTGCCTCAGAAGGTACCGGTATCTCCTCGCCCGGTATCGCTTCCGTTCCCGCTTCTGCGGTCAACCAGGAAGCGATATCCACGACTTTCCCTTTCAGCCAATCCTCGATTATCCTTGAGCTGTCATCCGTCTCGGACGTTGTCCCTGATTCGGCCTCGGCGCTCGATATACCCGGTGACTCCTTACCCCAATCGAACTCGCCCGACTCCCCCATAAGCCATTTCGCTATCTCTTCCTGATCGTCCTTTTTCGGCGTCTCCACGGACAGTTCTTGGGGGAGAGTCTCAGCCTTTTGACCGGTATCGATTGGCTGGCCCGGCATCGCCTTCTCCTGAGCGCAATAAGGACACCGTTCCTCCTCGGAGGAATAGCTCTTCCCGCACTCCGTGCAGGTGATCATCTTCTTCTTTGCAGTGGGAGACAAGCCAGAATCACCATGTTCCTGATTACGGGGTTTTCAATACACCTTCTGATATCTTCTATTCTACGGCGAATCCTACCGCTACGTCTGGACGCAACAGGATACTTAATTATCTTTCGCCCTTATATTTGGTTTTATCCCCTTGGTCATCGGCAGAACCATCATCTCCATATGGATGATGAGTCCGATACTGGCAATACACATCATGCCATTCCGGCGACCCTCTGAGGGCGGCAATAACATTCAAGTACATAGTAGCCCAATAACAAACCAAGGGACTGGCACGGGAGCAGGGTTATGCAAAAGAAGATCCATATCGTCCTCGACAAGACAACGGATATGAGCCTATCCGAGGTTTTAGATAAGATCAAGAAATTGCAGGAGCAGAACCCGGACCTCGATGTCTTCTTTGACGGGGACGAATACGCGATATGCAGCCGTCCCCGGAAGCGCCATGAAAAGAAATCGTCATGAGTTTTCAACTGCTTTGAAAATCGTGCACAAATATCCGCCAAAAGCGGTCTTTTCTTCTGCTCAGCACGGGTGAAAAACGATTTAATCGATCACAATGCCAGCATAGCAATGCTTATAATCTTGCAGCTCATAATAAAGAAAAGAGCATCTCATGAAATGGGGGTGAGGACGGGAACGATCTCATGCAGCATATGATGAGCGTCTTCAATGCCCTATCTCTTGAGATGAACGGAAATAGAAATGCAGAGGAATTAGGATGGTAAACCTGGACAAATACTACACAGAATCGACACCGAGCAGCGTGACCGTTTGGGTAGGCAATATCGAGGAAGGACGCGAGCTCGTAAAGCAATTCAAGAAGGAATGGGGACACATCTTCTGGGAAATAGTCCAACGGGAAAACTCCGAAGGGGAGAAGGAAACGACTCTATATGTCCTGAGGCTGTCCGATCTCAGCCGCGGGGCTGTCGGCAGTTGAGCGCTTCTCGCAATCGGAATATCGCAGGAGCGAGAAGCCTGAGGGCGGAGATGTTCTCCGCCGTCTCATAATCATCGATTTTGCAATTTCTATCCGACGCATCAGAGCCAACTGTTAATAGTCCGAAAACTATTTTCGACTCCAGGTGTCAATGTCTTCCAGTGCTTTCTCCGAGCGGACAGATGCCAGTGAGGAGATTCTTGGACCGAGAAGGCGAGACGCGCTCCGAGCATCATTGTTCATCTCCGCAATCGTCCTGCTGACCGTCTTCAATTACTCGAATCTGTTCATCCTCACAAAAGGGCCCTGCGGGATTTCTTCGGTCATCGACGAGGCTCCTTCTTTATACGGTGTGACATTGGATGTTTTCGGCATGACCGAGAACGCGAGCTCGTCCGGGTTCGAGATGATAGATGCGGATACCGGCGATCGGATATACGTCGTTTGTCCCGTGAAAGGCATGATCCCGCCAGACGGGGTTGAAATCAGAGCGCATGGCCAGCTCGTGAAAGGCTCCATCGGGCCCGTGCTGATAGCTGATGAGATATCGCCGAGAGCCATCGGCGAACTGTCTTTCGAGAGCGCGTGGTCTATCTCGGTCTTTCGGCTGTTCGCGCTGTTCCTGATATGCTTTATCCTATCGGTGTTTCTGATATCCTTCCTGACGATAGCCTCTCATGTGGTCAAAGGTTTGCAGGTCACTATGTTCTCGCACGCGGCAACCGAGGTCACAGCTCTTCTCGGCCTTGCAGCTATGTTGATGCTCGCATCACTCAGTTTCTCCGAACACCTGATTCTTGCCTATTCCACCTTTTTCTTGATCCTCTCCGCGGCTATTATGATCGCCGCAGCAATGATGCGAGAAATGAAAGAGCATTGGATGACGGTCTTCGCCGATGCGATGCCCCTCGTCGCCTGCTCGTCGATGATTGTCTGGATTCTGGTGAGTGTCGCACAGGGAAATATGTTAATTTTCGATTCCGTCTCCGCCATTATCTGGGGTATCGTATCGGATTTCGATTCGTTCTCGGTGATCGGCGTGATAGGTCTCATGACTCTGAGCATGCTTATCATATCCTTGAGGTCGGATCTCGAGGATGTCGTCATCGGAATACACCACCTCGAGAGCGGGGGGAGATGAATTGGGCATAGAGATCGTTCTTATCGCGATGCTGCTTGCGTGGAGCGCAATCATGGCGTATCTTCTTTACCTGTATGTCCGCCAGAGAAAACTGAAAGATGAATTGTTGCGGTTGTCTCGCCTAATTGAATCCGGGCAAAACAGAAAAACCTGATGCGCTTCCGTCCTATCTCCCCGATCGGGATTTCCTTTCGTGCCTGATGCGAAGGAAATGCAGTACCGAGAAAGCCGAAAGGAATGCCAGGATCATCGTCAGGACGAACAGCGCTATTGGGGAAACAGTCGGCTCGGAGAAAAGCCGCATTTCGAAGGTCCCAGTGTCGAGGATCAGTACGCCTCTGGCAAGCACGGTATCGTTCCGGCACAGCTCCACGAGTATGATGTCCCCGATCGCGTTCGGAGTCGGCACTGCAAAGCTCAGAGGAATGTCGTACTGGCTGACCGAGACATAGGTGACCTCTCCGGACCTCAGGTTCGTGATCCGCAGTTGCGTGTCGCGAATGTCGATCGTGGTAGGCACGCGAGCGGTGATATCTATGAATCTCGAGACTGCCTGCCCCAGGAATACCTCGAAAAACACGTACTCGCCGTTACCATCCAATCCATACGCAAAGACATCGTAGAACCCCGCTTCGAGGGCATCGACCAGTACCTGCATATCCGTATCGTTGGCCGAACGCTCGAGGGCGGGATCGATGGATCCCGAGAGACAGAACTCGAATTCCCAGCTCACCACCTTGGGTGTCTCCTCCCATTCGAATTCGAACGAATCGTTCAAGCCGTCGTCGAACCTGAGATCTCTAGTCAGCAATGAGAGACCGGTCACCGGCGGCGCGCCTGGATGCGCGGACATCACCCTCTTGAGGAATTCCCCCCAAAGTTCTGCCAGTGAGCTTGTCTCTCGGTATGCTGTCAGGGACACCGGAACATCTGGGTAATAAATCGTCAACCCGCTCAGGGATTCAGGCCTGATGATAGACAGGTCCGAGGCGGATACGAACACCCTGTTGCGCAGCACGGAGAGCGACAAAGCCTCCTTGGCAGCGATGGCAGGTCTCAATAACTTCCTCGGGACGTCATCGTGCTCGCACAATCGAGACAGGTAATCTATCACATCGATAGAGCCAGTTGCCTGTATGGCTGCGCTCAAATCCCTCGTATCATTAAACAGGTCTCGCAATAGGGGATCGAACAGGATGCATGTCCGTGATAGACTCGCGATCCTCTCCTGAGCTTCCGGGAGCGCACTCAGGTCTATCACGGATGCTTGAGCGCTCGATTCAGTTATCAGGGCGCTCAGCTTGACATATTCGTCCGCAAATGAGAAGGCGATCTCCGAAGGGGGCATCGGGAGATTCAGGGATATCCTCCTCAATATCGTATCATAAGGAAAGCCGCTTGCCGGGATTTCCATCTCAGAGGCGACGGCCAGCGAGACGAGACCGGATAACCCTGACAGGAACTCGATCGACCCCATGCTACAAGCATCGAAGATTATCAGATCGATTGGCCGAGAGATTGTGTTGTCGATCTCTTCTAGAGCCGTCGCCAATTCTGCACGAGTGAGATAATCGGACTTGTCGATCGCCACTCCCGCCCACCCCGCACCGTGACCCCAGATGACGAGCCCGATTGTCCCACCGTTGTAATAATTGGCCAGAGAATAACGGACGAACCCGGAGAGCGTATCCGGATCGCCCATATTCGCCTCGTTATCCGATGGCAAGAAAGGCGGGTTTTCCAGCTTCGTCGAGATGATCTGCTCTGAGCCCGATATGTCTCTTCTCACGAGATATACCCTCGAATCTCCAATGCCCTCCGGATCAACCAATGCCAGGACCGTGATGTTGTTGTTTATCAAACCATTCTCCATCTCGTTCAGATCCCCCGTCCAATCCAGAGGAGAACCGGTGGTATCGGCACTCATGTAGATCATTAGGAAGAGGTTCGCATCGTCTGATGAAAAGGCTTCGGTCATCCGGGGAAGCCCTGATGCGAAAAACCCCTGGGAGAGGGAGACCGCGGTCAAAGCTACGACGATGAGTATAGGTTTCAACACACGCCACATAATATCAGCATTGTCACGCACTATTGTTCCCGGATACGAGATGATGGCCCTTCAGTTTGGCGCCGGACAGTGATCCTTCTTCGGGAGTCGCAGGAGTCACGGGCAACAATCTGAGTTCGTTGTTCACGGTGTCGAATCTGACCCTGTTCGTGAGTGCCAGGATTGCCACAGAGTACATCAGCTGATCCTGCGGGATGCCCGATTTGGCTTTCAGGTCGTCTATTCTGGTGCCTTCGCTACCTATCTCCCTCAACAGCCTCAGGGCGAGCTTCGCAGACTCGGACCTATCCCCGTTGGTTGCCTTCTTGCTCAGATCCGAGGCTATCCCCTTTAGGAATTTCGAGTAATGGTCGTTGAACTTGCTGTGCTTCTCGACGATGGCATTTACCAAGCCTGACACGTCCGCCCCGAGCATCTTCCAGCCGGCTGCTTGCTGGAAATATACCAGCAGCTGCGAGGTTCGCTCATATGCTTTCCTGTAGCTCTCATCGTTGGGCGCGAGCCTCATCAGGATCTCGAAATGCTTCATCGCCGCTCCAGGCCGGCCGAGCCTGAGGAGCAGTATGCCCGCATTGTATCGTGCGATCGTGAATTCCGGATCCAGTTCTGTCGCTTTCTGGAACGCCCTTAGCGCCTCATCGTACCTTTTCGAGGCAAGATTCGCGACGCCGAGATTGTTCAGGATCCTTGCATCATCCGGCTTGAGTTCCGCTGCTCGGGTAAACGCCATAAGCGCATGCTCGTTGTATCCCTTGACGAGATACATATTTCCAAGGTTGGACCAGGTCTCGTAATCGTACGGGTCTATCTGTAGGGCGATGTCGTAGAGCGTCTTTGCCCTGTTGAATTTCCCCAATTTGTAAAACACATCCCCATATAAGCTCCAAGGCAAGCTGACCTTGTTCGAGAACCCGGAGCTCGAGAGGATTTCGATCGCCCGCTCGCCGTTCCTCAACGCCCTGTCGTAATCGTTCGAATCCAAGGCGCGTTTCGTGTTCACGACATGAGTCCAGAGCTTGGCGCTTCGATATTCGCCTATGAGATACAATGAAAGGGGTATGAGCGAGTACACGGCCCCCTCAAGCGCCAGTGCCTGGTCGTATATCTCGAACGAGCCCGAGGCGGTTATCCCCGTTAGCTCATGATACGACACCAGAGCTATCAGCATCGCACCTATGAGCCAGGCCGCAAGGTATCCGCTTCGGTTGCGGATGCTGTTCAGGGATATCAGGGACACGGTGACGCCGACGACGATCAGCATGCCATCCAATATCGTGAACTCAAAGCTGCCTCCGCCACCTCCCCAAAGGCCGAATGCCTGATGGACAGGGACGAGCGCGACGATGGTCGCTCCTATTCCGTAGAACGCAAAAGGAACCATGTCTTCCCTCTCGATGTTCCTCGCGGAGGCTATGCAGGCTATCATCGCCGCGACGAAAATGACCGAGAGGAGTATCGCAGCCTCAGGATAAATTGGCCCGAATAGTATCAGCAGGAATATCGACCCTGACGCGACACAGCCAGCAGAAGCGAACAGCCGGAAGTCGCGCACGTAGTGGCTCGATCTCGGGCTGCTGGCAATCCTCCTGAAAAGCAGGTACAAACCGGCCGCTATGCATCCTGCCGAAAGAAGAAACACATAGATGCTGTACACGTTGAATCCGTAGTACCACAGCGGTTTGAACGCAAAGAATGTCAGGATGATTCCCGGCAAGGTAAGCAGATACGCCAGTAGCAGAATTATCGCCGGGTTGCCGAGCTCCGTCATCTGGCGCCTGTCGTCTATCTGCTCGTGCCTGTAGCCCCCGAACATCGATATAAGGCGGACAGGTTCGCCCTTTCGGAATTCGAGATCGAGGGTCTCGTGCTCGGACTCACGGGCTCTCCGTCGGTCATCAGCTTCGGCCATCGCATTTCCTCCGGTTTCTCAATCTGATGAACACAAAGAACCCCATGATGGACAATATCGGAATTATCACGTTTGAAAATTCCGGTATCGCAACCTGTCCTGGGTTCAGCTCTCCAGGCGTGGGAACGAGCCATGTCCATTTGTAATACGGCGGATCACCTGTCCTGCCCCAGGATCTCGGCCAAGGACTTTCCGGGACCTTCACAGCATCCTGCAATCGACCGCTGTTATCATACAGCCGTATCTCCACGAGTTTTTGCAAATTCAATCCAGATATCACATAGAATTCTCCGGGATTCAATACGATGTCCGGCAAGACAGCAATGAGTCGGTCTCCATCGTACAATGTCCATCCGCTCAACGATATTGGCTCGCTCCCTGTGTTATATAGCTCCACCCAATCGGGCTGATTCCTGACGTTATAGACTTCGTTGATTATGATGCCGCCGAACGCCCTGCTGTAGAGGTCCTGCTGCCATTTCGCAAGCGGCAGGATGCTGTCGGACATGTCCCCGCCCTCTTTCCAATCGGTCATGAAGAACATGACCGCGGCGACGTCGAGGTCACCAAGCCCTATCCAGGAGATGTTGAACGCGAACTCCATCCTTCTGACATCTATTGCGACCTGCACAGGGCCGACGATTGTCCATTCGCCATCATCGCGACCGCCCTGCCACCTGTAGAGCTCCGAGACCAAGATCCTGCCCTTCTTCCCGGCGATGAATACAAGGTAATCGGCACCAAGCAGATCGCTCGCATTCGCGCCTGTGGAGACGTTCAGGTCGGTATCGAGGATGGCTCCTGCGATATCTGCTCCTATCAGCTCGGGGGACTTGATTGGAGGCAGGCCCTGCGAGGGCACTGGCAGGGCGATATCACGCGGCAGGTACGTGCCGTTCGCGATGTTGTCTACCACTGACAGATACATCGCTACATCGGTTCCATTCGAGTACATCCCGTACTGCGTGATATCGATTGCCGGGTCCTTGCCGATCGTCGAATTGATGAATCTCACATCTCCGACCGGGTCCTCTGTCACATATCCGTTCTTCCAGTCGGCGAACGCGCCGTCAATGACGATCCTGTCGGGTATCTGTCCGATATAAGAAACCTTTGCACCCGATTGCCTGACCTCCAGGATTACCGGATCGCCCTCATTGGTCATATTGTTTGGCAGCAGCGATAGGCCGAACGAGGACGTGTTCTGGCCATCTCCAACGATTGCGAACACATGCAGGGTCTTCGGAAAGCCCTCGATGATTTCGACCGACGGCTCTATCAGGACCCTGTCAGAGGTCGATTGGCCAATCAACTCGTCCCCGTCATAGACGAGCAACCGGTATGAGCTAGCATTCCCCAGCTGCTCGAAGTTCAGCGCGGTCAGGCGGGCATTCCCCCTCTTGGATTCTATCGTTATATCCATCACCTTCTCGCGGATTTCGGGGAGAACGACTTCGGGCATTCCCAGGTTTATCTCGGCCCTTAGGGCCGGCCGATCGTGCTTTATGGCGAACCTGGCGGCATCCTGGGAGCCAGAATGACTTTTTGAGAAGAACCTGATGGTCGGGTCCGCACCTGTATTCTCCACGAAGGAGAACTCGATCTTGTTCCCCGAGCTTGCGATTTCGACGTTCCCATCCGGGATGAACGAATTGAAATCGCTCGTGTTCCCCATCTCGGGGAAGATGTATACCTTCGCGGACTGGACGGTCTCGTTCCAGCCCATTATCTCTATCATCCTGTCCGCGCCGAGCTCGCCGACGGAATATCCGGTGCTTATGTCATTGTCAATATCGATCATTGCGTATATCGCAACAGGAGTGGAATTCCCTGGCAGGAAAGGTTTCTCCGTTGTAGCGACGTAGCAGTACACGACATCGTTCCAGCGGACCATCGAGTACTGCATGATGTCTATCAACGGGTCGGCCGTCGGTGCGTCTTCTGTCAAATAGCCTGCCCTGTCCCAATCGAAGAAATAGCCATCGATCTTGATGGCCGAGGGCGGCATAGAGAATATCAGGAGGAATGGCACGAGTATGATTATGGCGGAGAGAGCGAGGGAGGCCGCAAGCCTCATACCCGGCTTCTTGCGCCTGAGCGGCAGTTTCCGCGGGAATGGCGTCAGCCTGAAACCGTTGATGAACCCGTTCCCATTTATCAGGCCAGTCTTTCGCTCGAGCCCATTGACCAGCCCGTTGTAGAGTCCGATCCTGGCATTCCGAATGCCATTTGTCAGGCCGTTCGTCAGTCCGTTTATTCTTCCTAACCTGCCGCTCCGAGAAAATCCGTTTGTGAAGCCATTGGTCTTGCGGCCGTTGCCAGAACCGTTCCTTCCGGCTCCTTCGCCATTCGTCGATGCCTTTGGCTGATCGGATGCTCTTCGCTTTCGCATCCTGTCGAGCTCGACGTTGCGATCTCGGTAGCCGTCCATGGTTCTGGCCTTCGCTCGTGAAGCCCGGGCCATACACTGCTCGGACCATGTTTTCGTTCAGAACCCGGCAAGAGCATGCGCTCTCACCATCGTTATTGATGCATGGCCCGAGCTTCGATTTCTCTCTGGGCAGTACGTAGTATTTAAAGGATGATGGCGTGGTTACAAATCTTGATAGAAGCGACATTCGTCGATTGTCGAATGAAGCTGGAACTCCGAGAAGCGAAAAATATTGTAATTATGATTGCATAATCGTCGAAAATGAGAGCGACATGCCGTGAGCGCCTGGGCAGACTGACCATAGGTCTTTACAATTCCTACAATCTCGTGCAATTCCGGGAAGCGCACAGGCGAATAATCGCGCGGGCTGCGCCTTTGGCCGAGGCGTTCGATTGGAACCTTGCGGTATTCGGATTCCCGTTTCCGAAGGAGCTCGACACATCGGAGAAGGTCGCGCAGTGGATTTCAGGCACTACATCCATCGGCGACGAAGGAAAATATACGGTCGAGTTATCCGAGCTCGGCAGGCTTCTGGTGTTCGATCTCCCCGAGCGAGGTTTTCCCCCGCAGCTCGGGACTCTGGTGATAACCACAAGAAAGCCCTGGCCGAACAGGATCGTGACGGTGGACGAGATCGCCGCCAGAGCGATCTCCGGAGAATCCTTCCTGTTGCTTTTCGGTCTCGGTCCGAAGGGGCTTCCCGAAGAGATGTTCGAACTCGGAAAATTGCACCTCGACGTGACTGGTCGAGGAAAATCGCTCGAGACATGTACTGCCTTGGGAGCGGTCGTAGGGGCAATCAGCACTGCGGTCCGGACGAGGCTCAAGGGAAGCATCTGATTTTCAATATTTGCTGTACTCCAGCCCCTTTGAGGGCACGGATACCTTGCCGGTATCATTTACCTTGCCCACTATCTTCGCACCTTTCCCGAGGCGTCTCACAACCGACTTCGCGATTCTGCTCGGGACTATCAGCGCGAACCCCATCCCCATGTTGAATGTCTGGTACATTTCCTCATCGTCGACCGAGCCGAGCTCCTGTATCAGCGTGAAGATCCTGTTCGGCTCCATTGGCTGGTCGATCTCGAAACCGATCCCCTTCTTCAATCTCACGAAATTCCTGAGACCGCCGCCCGTGATGTTCACAAGCCCGTGCACCTCGAACTCCCTGACAATTCTGAGGACCTGTTTCACATAGATCCTCGTCGGTGTCAACAGCTCTTCGCCGATTGTCTTTCCGAGGGATGGCACGTATTTCTTATAGCTGTAGCCAGCTTCCTCCACAATCCTTCTTGCCAACGTCAGGCCGTTGGAATGTATGCCCGAGCTCGGCAGCCCGATGATTACGTCCCCAGGAACGCATCTCTCCCCTGTGATTATCCTGTTCTTTTCAACAACCCCGAGGCAGGTGCCGCTCAGATCGAGCCCCTTCACGAGCTCTGGCATGACGGCGATCTCCCCTCCGACTATGACGGCGTTTGCCTGTTCGATCCCCCGCTGAAGCCCGATGCCGATTTCGCTCATAATCTCAGGTCTCGGGTTGTCGACCGCGATGTAATCGACGAACGCCACGGGCTCAGCGCCTACGCATATCGTGTCATTGACGTTCATCGCGACGCAATCGATTCCGACAGTATTCCATATTCCGAGCTCCTCGGCGATGAGCAATTTCGTTCCGACGCCATCGGTACACAACGTCAGGGCAAGATCGCCAAAGTCTATCAGGCCAGTGAAATGTCCGGGGACATCGAGCAATTTCCATTTGCCTTTTCTCTTATCCTTGAGCTTATCAACCAATGCGGAAATGCATTCGGATTTGAGATCTATATCCACGCCGGCCTTGGCGTATGTCATCTTACCTTTCGAAGCTCTGGCCATTTCAATGCACGTCCGGCAATGGCTTTTTCAAGAATAAACCTTGTCGGTGCATACTCAGAAGAATAACAGCAGGATCAGTAAGTTGATGACAACCAATGCGACGAGAGAAGCGGGTATCGCCACTCTGCAGTACTCCTTCCAGGAATACTGAAGATTGTGCTTCTCGGCGACCGCCAGCGCAACTATGTTCGTTGAGGCTCCTATCGGAGTCGCGTTTCCTCCGATATCCCATCCAAGGGTGGCTGTGTAGGCAAGTTTATCTGCAGGAATCCCTGTAGTTGATGATATCGATTGTATTACTGGGACCATCGCTGCGGCTAGCGGTATGTTATCGAACAGCGCGGCCATTGCTGCTACCAGCCAGAGTAGAGTCGTTGCGAGCAGGTGGGCATCCCTTCCCGAGATTCCGGTCAGCGAGTGCGCGAAACTCGACAGCAACCCGCTGTTCTCAAGCCCCCCGACCATCACGAAGAGTCCCGCGAGGAAGACTATCGTGCGCCAATCGATTTTCTGGATGAGATCGTCCATCTTCCTCCTGCCCAGGAGGATCACCAGAGCGGCTCCAAGGATGGCGACATATGCGACCAGCATATCGAGAACGTTATGAAGGATGAGCAGCGTAACCGTGAATGCGAACACCATCAAAGCCATCCTCATCTGCTTGATGTCCTTAACAGCGCTGAACGGGTCCAGATGCTTGTTCTCCTCGATTATCTTCTCGACATCGATGTTCCGTTTTTCGAACATCCTCCTGTATGTGAACCTGAAGAAGAGCAGAATCGTGGCGAAGGCCACCATCGCGATCGGCGCGGTGTGGGTAACGAAGTCGATGAAAGTCAGGTTCAATTCCGTTCCAACTATCACGTTCGGCGGATCCCCGACCATCGTGGCGCTTCCGCCGATGTTTGAGGAGCATATCTCGGCGAATATTATCGGCATGGGCGGTGCTTTGAGGATAGCGCACACCTCAACGGTGAGCGATGCCATGAATACCATTACTGTTATGCAGTCCATGAACGCGGAGAGGAATGCTGCGAGACCACAGAATGATATGAATATCTTGAGGAGATCGAAGTTTGTTGCTCTCAGGGTCTGCAGCCCTATCCACCTGAAAAAGCCGCTCTCGCTGAGCGCGGCGACGAGGACGAACATCCCGAATATGAGTCCTATCGCCTCCCAGTGGATCGCCGCGATGGCCTGGGATTCGCTCAGCACCCCTAGACCAACCATAAGAAGCGCCCCGACAATCACGGCGACAGTCCTGTCCGCGAGGTCAAATACGATTACCGCATAGACGGCCGCGAAGATGATTAGAGCAAGCAGCGAACTATCCAAGAGCGCATCCCGGTTGATGAAATATAAAACGTTGCTAAATTACTTTCGATAATGACAGAAAAGCCAGGATGTCCCCTTGATGATTCATTCCGAATCATCACCCCGTCTATTTTTCCTTCCAGGACATGTATTTGCTCGCGAGCAGGAAGAAGATGACCCCGCACACGATCACGATTGCGAGGTTGACGAGCGCGCTTGCATCGTTGAAATACACCATCGTATCTCTTAGGCCGCTGTTCAGATATGTCAGGGGAAGCACCGAAGCGACGGCCTGCAGGTAATCGGGCATGATTTCGATCGGGAAGAAGCTGCCTGAAAGGAACATCATAGGAAATCCAATGGCGTTCGCGATGGCGGTTGCTCCTTCCGGGTCCTTGACGAGTATCCCGACGAACATGCCCAAGGCCGTGAACGCGAACGCACCTGCAGCCATGAGGACAAAGGCCATCGGGGTCAATACTGATTGCATGTCGAACGCCATCCTCCCGACGAGATATGTTAAGACGAGCGAGAAGGATAGCAGGGCGGTATAGAACAGGAACTTCGACACGAGCCATTCCCATTTCTTGATGTTTGTGGTCGCCAGGAGCTTGAAGTAGCTCCTCTGCTTGTATTCCGCGCATGTGCCGGTCATCGCATAAAGGGCGTTGATCATTACGGTCATTCCGATTATCCCGGGCAGGTAGAAATCCATATAATTAAACTTCTGTGCGGACGTGATAGATTTACCGGTCGTTCCGATCACGGGCTGTGTACCGGTCAGGGCGAAGTTCATCCCTTCAGCCACGGCTCCGGCGGCTCCGAGCACCATGTTGTAAGTCGTCTTCGATGGATCACCATAAACCGTTACGTTGACGTACCCCTCGAGTCCGAGTGCGAGCTTCATACCGATGTCGTACGTGAAGTTTTCTGGTATCTGGACAGCCACTGTGAGCGAATGGTTGGCAATGAATCTCTCGATGCTCTCATTTCTAGGTATGTTCCTTATCTCGAATATCCCAGTCTTGTTCATCGCATCGATGAACTGGTCGCCCATGGACCCGTCATCCAAATTCTGAACATAGAGAGTTATCTTCGAAGATCCGCCTTTCATGAATATCGCACCGAATACGAGTATCAGCAATATCGGTAAGATGATGGCGAAGAACATCCCTATCTTCGAACGCATGTACTGCTTCCCGAAATTGATAGTATCGGACAAGATGCGGCTCATTGCTTGGCTCATTGCTTCAGCACTCCGTCCTCCATCTTGCTTCCGACAAGGCTAAGGAAGACGTCCTCCAGGTTCTCGCGCATCGTGTATATGTCCGTTACCGGTATGTCTGAGGATGCCAGCCTTGCCATCATGCTCTTCATGTCAGAATGCTTTCTCACTGTCACAATGACGTTGTTCGAGTTTATAGGGTCTAATTCCGCGTCTATTCCCATATCCATGAGCATCTTCAATCCTGTCCTGCCCGCGTTCTCAAGGACTATTGACGTGCCCTTCCCGTATCTCTCGATGAGCTCCCCAGGCGCCCCTTCCGCTATTATCTTGCCCCTATGCATTATCGCGACATCGTCCGCGAGCTTCTCGGCCTCATCGAGGTAGTGCGTCGTGAGGAAAATCGTCGTCCCCCTGTCCCTTATGCTGTCTATCAGCTCCCAGACGTCCCTCCTCGCCTTGGGATCCAAGCCCGTTGTCGGTTCGTCCAGGAACAGCAGCTCCGGGTTGTTGACTATGGACAACGCGATTCCAAGCTTCCTGCGCTCGCCTCCGGAGAGTTTCTTGGAATGCAGGTTTTTCCTGTCTGAGAGGTTCACGCTTTCGAGAAGTTCGTTTATCTCTCGCTTAGTGATTCTTCTGTCGTAAAGATTCGCCCAGTATTGTATTGCCTCCCAAGGCTTCAGCATATCGAAGGGCTCGAAATTCTGAGGCAGAGTTCCGACCCTGCTTCTGATTTTCGAATAACCCCTCAGGATGTCCTCGCCAAGCACGAAGACCTCCCCCGCGGTGGGAGTTCGCAATCCCTCCAATATTTCCACGGTCGTGGTCTTCCCAGCACCGTTCGGGCCGAGCATTGAGAAAATCCTGCCCTTTTCGATTTCGAACGATATGTCATCCACCGCTTTGATGTCGGGTGGGTAATGCTTCGAGAGATGCTTGACTTCTACGTGTTTCTCTCCCATCTGGGAAGCACCCTTTGGCGGGAAATGCCTTCCGATATATAATTCCTTAAGCCGAATTGCATGTGGGAAAAATCTGCGGGCTAATGTCAAAAAGACTATGACCAATCAATGTGTTGATGTTTAACGTGACGCGCAGGTGGCAGGCGGAGAGAAAGAGAGAATTCTATTATCGCCTGGCAAAGAAGGAAGGATACCGCAGCAGAGCCGCCTATAAACTGCTTCAGCTGAACGAAAAGTTCAAGATAATCAAACCTGGCGACAGAGTGGTCGATCTCGGCTGCTCTCCCGGTGGCTGGTCGCAGGTCGCTGCAGAGTTAGTCGGTCCTGACGGCAAGGTGGTCGGGGTGGATATCAAGAGGATGAGACCGATCGAGCATGTTGATTTCGTGCTCGGGGATATCCGAGATAAGAAAACTGTCGAGGAGGCAATGGAGAAGCTCGGGGGCTCAGCCGACGTAGTCATCTCCGACATGGCGCCAAACATCAGCGGCAATTACTCGACTGACCATGCGCGTTCGATAGAGCTGTGCGAACATGCCCTTCAGTTTGCAAGGAACGCCCTCCGGGAGGGCGGGAGCTTCGCAGTGAAAGTCTTCGAAGGCGATATGTATCGAGACTTCCTCGAGAACGTGAAGAAATCCTTCCTGAGCGTCAAGGCCCACAATCCGAAAGCCTCTAGATCCACGAGCTCGGAGATATACGTGGTCGCGAAAGGGTTCATCGGCCGCCAGCCGCCTGCGTTCATCTAGTCCCAGAACCGTTTTGTCCTGGCGTATTGTATCTCTGCCGCCAGCACATCTCTCAGGAAATCTTCCTCGGTCGGATGTGGTCTTTGGAGGATCCTCGCCGCGGTATCCGGGCCGACCCCTCTGGCGACCAGTGCGAGTACCGCCTTCCTCCCGTTAGCCATTACAAGGTTCGCAGACTTGTACAGTCTCTTTATTGCCGCCTGGTCCTGCTTGTCTTTCTTCTCCTTCTTCAGGGACGCAAGCTCCTCCTTCGCGTACGGTCTTACGACTGCCAGCATCACGCCACCACAGTTATGGCAAGTGATTTTCTTCTCGGGCAGGTTCCTGACAGTAGTTCGCCGCTCCGACCCGCATCTCAGGCAATGGATGATGACTTTCTCCTCCAGCAATCTGTTCTTCAAAGCCATCAATATCGTTCTGTCCGCCGTTCTCGGCATCATGAGCTCTCTCTGCTCCTCCATTAATTCCATGCCGAGCGGGGACAAAACCCCGAAAGATATCTTGATCTCGTCCTTCTGGATTCTGCTCAGCACCTCCGCCGTCGTGTCAATGTCCAATTCTTCGAACACCGTTCGGTTCAACGCCTCCTCGAAAATCACGGAGTCCTCGAAGATCTCCATCATCTTCCCGAGATTGACCGTCCTGTAGTCCGCCCCCTTTTCTATAACGCCGAATTTCTTCGCGACGTGCAGGAAATGCCATCTGAATATCCCGGACGATCTCAGGGCGAGCCTCAGCAGAGGCTCCAATGCCTCGATTTTCGTCTCCCTAAGAATCTTCGCGATGTCTTTTCCGTTGATGTTCGACGGCAACCTGAGTATCACAGAGTAGGCGTTGCTCTCAATGCCGAGGCTCTCGCCGAGCCTAGCCGAGAGAAGGCTCCCGATGAGCTTGGCCAGGGTCGCGTTCACCTTCGTTCCGAAGCAGGCATGTATAACGATGACACTGTCACCGCTCTCAATCCTGATCTCTTTCTCATCCGGAATCGGGTTACCACTTTCCTTTTGCCTATCGGAAAATCTCCTGCATTCTTCGATCGAATCACTATCAAGGGGGTATTCCTGGAATCTTTCGGATGCCCGCAGCGCGCCTACCTCTTGTGCGACCGAGAAGGGTATAGGTATCTCCTCACCGACCCAGGAAGGAGGCGCGGCTATCTCTTTGATTTCTTCAACAAGTACCTCGTCGTCCTTGATTTCCACGACCTGCCAGGCTCTGCCCCTTGCGACAAATGTCGAGTATGGCTCAAGGGATGCCGCGACGAAGCTCTCATCAAGGGTGCCGATGACCCCCCTTGAGGATATCTCTCTTATCCTGAAGGTCTTCTCATCGGGGATCATCGAGATATTATCGAAGAAATAGCGCATGGTCTTTCGGCTCTTTCTTATCTTATCGCCCTCTATCGAGATCAATCCGATATTTCCCATAGACTCGACGACTCTGTCGAACTCCGCTCTTCCGAGGTTCCTGAACGGATAGGCCCTTTTGACTATCTGATATGCAATATCCAAGCCCACGCTCCGATCGGCCATTGCCATTGCCGCTATCTGGTTGGCAAGCACCGATAACGGTTTGTCCCGTATCCTGAACTTTTCGAGCTCCCCATTCATGGCCTTCCTGCAGATGACCGCGCTTTCGAGGATGTCTGTGTAATCGGTGGCGATCACGCGGCCCACGGACCTCTCTCCGACCTTGTGGCCTGATCTCCCGACCCTCTGGATTATGCGTGTCACCTGTCTTGGCGAATTGAACTGCAGTGTGAAATCCGCAGAACCGACGTCTATTCCGAGCTCGAGCGAGGAGGTGCAGATGAGAGCCTTCAGACGCTCCTTTTTGAAGTCCTCCTCCATCTGCGTTCTGACCTCTTTCGAGAGCGACCCGTGATGCACTCCTATGGGGAATCCTTCGTCCCAGATGCGGTATCTCACGCCGAGAGCCTCAGCAGTGTCCCTGGTGTTCACGAAGAAAAGGGTGGATCTGTGCTGCTCGATCAACTGCTTCGCCCTTTTCATGCACGCTACGTGCTTTGCATCCGTATGCAGGACTGTCGCGAATTTCTCATCGGAATCATCCGGGATCGGGCTTTCGACGGCGAGATCGATCTCTTTCACTGGCGATACCTTGACGATCCTTACCTCCCTTCCGCTGCCCACGAGGAACTCTCCGACAATTTCTGGGTCTCCGACAGTCGCAGAAATTCCTATCCTCTGAAATCCTCCCGAGATTTCTTCAAGCCTTTCCAGTCCGACAGTTAGTTGTGCTCCTCGCTCGTCTTCGGCAAGTTCGTGGATCTCATCTATGATGACCCATCTCACATGTTTCAGATGTGCTCTCAGACGTTGGCCGAGGAACAGTATCTGGAACGTCTCCGGGGTCGTTATCATTATTTGCGGAGGCATACGCGACTGCTTCACTCTCTCCGACTGCGTGGTATCTCCATGCCGCACATCGATGGTTATCCCCAGCCGCGTCCCGAACTCCGTGAGGCGCCGCATCATGTCTCGGTTCAACGCGCGAAGGGGCGTAATGTACAGGCACGCGATTCCTCTCGGCCTTTCTACTGCTATCTTCTCGAGTATCGGGATCATCGCCGCTTCAGTCTTTCCGATCCCCGTCGGCGCTATGAGCAGGACGTTCCTTCCCGTGAGGATCTCCGGTATCGCCGCTTCCTGGATTTCTGTCGGTTTCTCTATTCCGAGCTCGCTCAGAATCTTCAGCAGCTCTTCATGCTTCACGTGGAATTTCGACACGGTAAAGGCTAGCTCGAATTACTGATAAAAAGACAATCATGTCTCTTAAAAAAATGATAGAAAAGCAAAGAATGGATAAGGGGTTTGAAAGCGCAATCGGATATGGATTGTGCTTTACGGGAACAGCCCTCTGAGCTTGATGGCCTCTGCGACCCTGTTGACCGCAAGGCAGTATGCGGCCATCCTGTTGTTGACCTTGTACTTCTTGGCCTGCTCCATCACCTGGTGGAACGCGTTGACCATAATGTTGGTCAGCTGCTTGTTGACGTCCTCTTCGGACCAGAAGTAGTTCTGCAGTCCCTGCACCCATTCGAAGTATGAGACCGTCACGCCACCCGCGTTCGCCAGCACATCCGGGCAGACGAATACGCCGTTGTTGTACAGAATCTCGTCTGCCTCAGGGGTCGTCGGGCCGTTCGCCCCTTCCGAGATGATCTTGGCCTTTATCTTGTCCGCGTTCTTCTTCGTTATCGCGTTCTCTAGGCCGCTCGGAGAGAGCACATCGACCTCGAGCTCGAGCAGTTCCTCGTTCGTTATGTTCTCTGCACCCTTGAAGTCCTTGACCGAGCCAGTCTCTTCTTTCCACTTCATTACAGAGGGTATGTCGAGCCCCTTCGGGTTGTATATGCCTCCCTTGGAGTCGCTTACCGCGACGATTTTCATTCCCTGGTCTTGCATCAGTTTGGCCCCGATTGCGCCGACGTTTCCGAATCCCTGGACTGCGACTGTCGCTCCCTTTATCGGCATCTTCTTGTACTTCAGCGCCTCGCATGCGATAATCTGGACACCTCTGCCCGTTGCCTCGGTTCTCCCCTTCGAGCCTCCCAGCAACAGCGGTTTTCCCGTCACGACTCCGAGAGTGGTGTACCCTCTGACCATGCTGTAGGTGTCCATTATCCAGGCCATGGTCTGCGCGTTTGTATACACGTCAGGCGCCGGGATGTCGCTCTCAGGCCCGATAATCGGGGATATCGCGAATGCGTATCTCCTCGTCAGCCTCTCGAGTTCTCCCTGTGACATCTTCTTCGGATCGCAGGTTATGCCACCCTTTCCGCCTCCGAGGGGGATTCCGACGACTGCGCACTTCCAGGTCATCCACATTGACAAAGCCTTTACCTCGTCTATTGTCACGCCTGGGTGGTATCTTATGCCTCCCTTCCAGGGACCGAGCGCGTTGCAGTGTTGCGACCTGTATCCCTGGAAGACCTTTATCGATCCGTCGTCCATTCTCACGGGCACCTGGACCGAAAGCACTCTCTGCGGTATTTTCAGCATCTCGAGAATTCCCTTGTCAAGATTAATTATCTTGGCAACGTTCTCGAGCTGCTCAATTGCGATTTGATATGGGTTCAGTGTTTCTGCCATTCAAAATCACCTTTTTGGGCGATTTCCAAAAAGCGCATGCAACGATTTGTTATAACTCTTTCCATCGAAACAAGAGCTGCGTGTTAGGAAAATATACAACAGTTTAATCACTATGTCCAATATTTGCAAATATCCCCTGAAATCATTTCACCAATTTGACAATATATTTTTCAATATACATTAAATAGAGTCTGCCAATCCTGGTCAAAACTCTTCCATGAAATTATCATGTTTTTCGATTAGATTGCCGAAAATAGAAAAAATTTGTAAAAATCCGAAAAAATCCTTCTATCTCATCTCATGCAAATGTTCGCAGTCTTTCTCATTTTCTCGCAAGGATTCGCAGACACTCTTCTGCGATCTCCAATGCAAGCTCGATATCCTCCTCCGTGTGCGAAGCGGAAAGGAAGAGCTTTTCTCCTTTCGGATGTCCGAACAGCACTCCGCGTTTGACGCCTTCCATTGCGAACTTGAAAACGAGCTCCCAGTTCGCTGTATGTGTGTCTCTGACATCCTTGACCTCCGTGTTCTTGAAGTAAATGAATCCCATGGAGCCAATGTGGCTTACCTGGGCCTTGTAACCGAGATCGGCCGTTATTTCCGCGAGACCTCGGAAGAAATCGTTTGACAGACGGTTCAGTTTGGCATAGAAACGTCCCTGCTTGTATATTTTCAGCGCTGCGATTGCGGCCGCCAGTCCGACGGGATGAGCATTATATGTGCCGCCGTGGAACGTGCACCACGGCCATTTATCGTACTTCGGGACGATGGTTTCCATTATCTCGCGTCGTCCCCCGAATGCCGCGACGGGCATTCCGCCCCCCAAGGCCTTCCCGAGGCAGGTCATGTCAGGTCTCAGGCCGTAGATCTCCTGTGCCCCGCCAGGCGCGAGCCTGAAGCCGGTCACGACCTCGTCCAGAATGAACAATATGTCGTTCTCTTTGCATATCTTCGCGGTCTCCTGGAGGTAATTGTCCTTTGGCAGGAGGCAGCCCGCATTCCCCATGACAGGCTCGATTATCAGCGCGGCGAGATCCTTTGCATTCTTTCTCAATATCTCCTCCGTGCCCTCGAGGTCGTTGTAGATTATCGGAACGACCAGTTCGGAGTACATCTTCGGGATCCCTTTCGAGAAGATGCATGGTTTCGGTTCTCTCTTGCTACCCAGCAGCTCATCAGGGCCCCATATGCTCCACAGCAATTGATCATGGACGCCGTGATATCCTCCCTCGGATTTCGCTATCTTATCCTTACCGGTGAATCCTCTTGCCACCCTTATCGCATGCATCGTCGCCTCTGTGCCGCTGTTGGCGAACCTGAGCATCTCCATGCTGGGGAAGAGTTGATTAACAAGCCGCGCGGCTTCGACGACCCTTTCGGTCGGCAGCGCGAACGTCATGCCGTTCCTGAGCTGTTCCGTGACAGCCTTTCGTATTGCGGGATGATTATGGCCCAATAGTATGACTCCCTGGCCCAGCAGGAAATCGAGATATTCGTTGCCGTCCACGTCCCACACTCTCGATCCTTTCCCCCTCGATATGTAGAAAGGATACGGGTCGACCACCCTGAAATTGCTCTCGACCCCTCGGGGGAGCAGTTTGCTCGCAATATCATAAAGTCTCCTCGATTTCTTCGTGGCCTTCTCGTAGTCCCGAAGCTGACCTATCTTGTAGCCCGAGGCATTCCTCCTCTGCTTTTTGTTACCCATAGCCCTCCGCTTCGAATCCCCAAACTCGTCCTCTCTGAAAAATATTCCGCAGGAAGACAGAAAAAGCTTATTCGGAGATCGATCATCCTGATGGTACTGCGTGGTGCCAGATATCGGTGGGAAAGCGAAAGAACGGGAATATGGACTCTCGGAGCTGGCGAAGAAAGTCCAGGCTCTCGCAAGGGACAAGGATATCAGATCGAGGGTGGATGAGAGAGTTCAAGAATTCAATAGGCTCCGGACCAAGGGTGAGGACGGCGATTGGTTTTCCGAATTATGTTTCTGTATAATGACTGCAAACTCCACGGCCCGCCTCGGGATGAAGATCCAGAGTGATCTCGGAGCAGGCTGCATCACGGCAAAGCGAGAAGAGGTTGAAGCTCTCCTGCGAAATCACGGTCATCGGTTCGCGAGACCGAGAGCGGAATACATATGCAGGGCGAGAGCCCATCTCAGGATCAAGGCCATCGTCGAGTCATTTTCCAATGAGATGGCCGCCAGGGAATGGCTGGTCAGGAACGTATACGGAATCGGATACAAGGAAGCCAGTCATTTCCTCAGAAACACCGGACATTTCAACGTGGCCATTCTCGACAGACATATCCTCGGTATACTGAGGGAATATTCCATTATCCCGGATATACCGAAGACGCTGACGAGGAAGCGATATCTGGACATCGAAGGCAAGCTGGCCGAGCTGTCGAAGATGGTCAACATGCCTCTCGGCGTGCTCGACCTATATCTCTGGTACATGAGAACAGGAGAGATCCTCAAATAAGGTTTAATTTCGCTCTCATCATCTCGGTTTGGAGTGTAAAGATGAGCAGCATAATCTCGGGCATTGTGGCCCGCGAGATCCTCGATTCAAGGGGCAACCCGACTTTGGAGGTCGATGTCACGCTTGCCAGTGGAGACGTGGGGCGCGCGGCGGTTCCTTCGGGAGCCTCTACGGGTTCGCGCGAGGCGCTCGAGCTAAGAGACGGAGCGAAGGAACGTTTCGGCGGGAAGGGCGTGTTGAAGGCGGTCCGGAACGTGAACCGGGTGATCGCGCCAGTGTTGATCGGTATGGATGCGATGAACCAGCGCTCCATCGACAAGACCATGATAGAGCTCGACGGCACGCCTAACAAGTCGAATCTCGGAGCGAACGCGATAGTCGGCGTGTCGTTGGCGACAGCGAAGGCGGCGGCGGCATACGAGGAGAGGCCTCTCTACCGACATCTGCACTTCAGGGCTTGCACGCTTCCTGTGCCGTTCATGAACATATTGAACGGAGGAGTGCACGCTGATAACAACGTGGATATCCAGGAATTCATGATAGTACCGCTCGGTCCATCTTTTTCCGAAAGCCTGAGGATGGGAGTGGAGACATATCATTCGCTGAAGAGGGTCCTGAGGCGCAGGGAGCTCGCAACGGGGGTCGGCGACGAGGGAGGGTTCGCCCCGAACCTGAAGGAAAACGAAGAGGCGATCCTGCTGATAATGGAGGCTATCGAGGAGGCGGGGTACGTCCCGGGCAAGGAGATAGCGCTCGCACTGGACGTCGCTGCGAGCGAGCTGTACGAGAAGGGAGAATATCGGCTGAGTCACGGCGGGCGTATGACCCAGACGAGGGATCAGATGGTGGATTTCTACGTGGAGCTGTGCAAGGATTATCCCATCGTCTCGCTCGAGGACCCGATGGCCGAGGCGGATTGGGAAGGGTGGAATCTGATTACCGAGGCACTGGGCAACAAAATTCAAATCGTAGGAGATGACATATTCGTGACGAATAAAACGATTCTCCAGGAAGGGATTTCGAAGGGGATTGCAAACTCGATACTGATCAAGGTCAATCAGGTCGGGACTTTGTCCGAGACTCTCGATACGATTGAACTTGCGAAGAGATCGAATTACACCTGCATCATCTCGCATCGTTCGGGGGAGACGGAGGATTCGATCATCTCCGATATCGCTGTCGGCACCGAGGTCGGTATGATAAAGACAGGCGCGCCGTGCAGGGGCGAGCGCACCGCGAAGTATAACCAACTGCTCAGGATCGAGCAGGAGCTCGGGAAACGCGCCAGATATCCTGGCAGAAGCGCCCTCGCGGTAAGATGAGTGAATCCCATGGTCGTCCGACTCTATTATCTCGAGCCCTATCTAAGGGAGTTCGAGGCCACTATCACGTCGGTCACTGGCGACAGGGTCTTCCTTGACAGGACATGCTTTTATCCTGGCGGAGGAGGACAGCAATGCGACCTGGGGGAGATCGCGGGTATGCGTGTCACCGGGGTCGGGAAGGAGAAGGAAGAGATATACCACATCGTTCCTGGCAACAATCTCTCTCCCGGGCAGACGGTGAGATGCAGGATAGATTGGGAAAGGAGATACGAACTGATGAGGGGGCATACAGGTCAGCACATATTATTCAGGGCCATGCAGGAGCAGAACCCCGAGCTCAGCGTCGCCAAGGTCGACATCGACATTGAAAAGAAGAGCCTGTTCTTCAACGGCGAGTTTTCATGGGATATGATGGCAAAGGCTCTTGCAAGGGCGAACAAGGTCATATCCTCGGATCTCGAAGTAAGAATCGAGGAGGTACCCCGGGATTCCCCTGTGCTCAAGGATATCCGGATAAAGGCCGAGAGGATAGCCGATGAGACTGTCAGGATAGTCCGCGTTGGCGAGTTCGACGCGGCCGCGTGCGGCGGAGTGCATGTCCGGAGGACCGGTGAGATAGGAGGCATCGCGGTAGTCAGGGTCGTTTCCGGCAGGCAGGCATCTGATTGGGAGCTGCAGTTCGAGGTCGGGTTCAAGGGACTGGTCAGATCATCCCAGCTTGCATTGACGACGCTCTCGCTTTCTCATATGCTCGTTTGCCCGCCGGAAAACCTCGAGGCGACAGTCAGAAACCTCAATACGAGAGCTGAAGTTCTTGCAGATAGATTGAAGGCAATATCCCGTAAGGAATTGGAGTCCCTCGCTCCGGAGAAGATCGGTTCTTTCTCGTTCTACTCATCGCTTCTAATGGGCGCGGATAGGAGGACCTTGAACGAACATGCAGCACGGTTGATACAACAGGACGGGACAGTAGTGTTATTCTGTGACGTCTCGGAGAACGCGTATATGCTCGTCGGATGCAACGAGAAGCTCTCGTTGGACTGTCCTGCTCTCCTGAGAACCGGGCTAGAGCTTGTGAATGGGAAGGGTGGCGGGAAGAGACACTTCGCCCAGGGAGGCGGAAGCGAGATATCAAGAGCAGAGGAGGCGTTCAACGCGATCAAGCAGGCGATACTCGATAGGTTGTCTTCGGAATTTTCCTGCGGATGAGAAATGCCGAACCATCGCCGGGTTCAGACCCGGCCATAGGTTTTTCTTTATCGCGCGCTCAGTCGCTCGAAGACCTCGGGTGCAGGCCAGGGCTCGTTCTGCGTGAGGTATCTGTCGATCGCCTCTGCGGCCCTCTTCCCGCCTCCCATGGCGAGTATCACGGTCGCATCGCCTGTGGCGATGTCCCCGGCCGCAAAGACACCTTTCATCGAAGTCCTCTGCCATTCGTCGACCACGATGGTGCCATGCTTTGTGGTCTTCAGCTGAGGCGTCGTCTGCGGAACGATCGGGTTGGGGCTCTGACCTATCGCGATGTTGACGTGATCCACCTCGAGCACGAAGTTCTCGCCGGGGCAGACTATGGGTCTGCACCTGCCAGATGCGTCAGGCTCTCCGAGCCTCATCTTGCAGCATTCCATCTTCTTGACGTACCCAGTCTGGTCGCCCATGTATCTCACAGGTGCGGTCAGGAACTTGAACTTGACTCCTTCCTCTATCGCATGGTGCACCTCTTCCTTTCTCGCGGGCAGTTCGGCCTCGGTCCTTCTGTATATTATCCATGATTCCTCGGCTCCGAGCCTAAGGGCCGTCCTCGCACAGTCCATCGCCACGTTGCCGCCTCCTATCGTCGCGACCCTCTTCCCTATCCTGTTCGGCGTATCGTACTCCGGGAACTCGTAGGACTTCATCAGGTTCGTTCTCGTGAGGAACTCGTTAGCGGACATTATGCCGTTCAGATTCTCCCCCGGTATGTTCATCCATTTCGGCAACCCAGCGCCTGTCCCCAAGAAGCATGCATCGAACTCTTCCATGATCTCGTCCATCGTGATCGTCTTCCCCACGACGGCGTCAAGGACGAGCTTCACCCCGAGTGATTTTATGTAGTCTACCTCGGCCCAAACGATCGCCTTGGGCAGCCTGAATTCGGGGATCCCGTAGATAAGCACACCGCCCGGGGCATGCAGCGCCTCATAGATGGTCACATCGTAGCCTTTCTTCGCGAGCTCAGATGCAACCGTGAGGCCGGCCGGGCCAGAACCGACCACCGCGACCTTCTTGCCCTTCCTCGGCGGCAGCTCGGGTTTCTTGAACCCTCTGCTCCGCTCCCAGTCCGCCAGGAATCGTTCCATCCTCCCTATCGCGACGGGTTCCGAGTCCTTCATCTTGCCGAGCAGACAGTTGCCCTCGCACTGGTTCTCGTAAGGACACACACGTCCGCAGACCGCGGGCAACGCGTTGTACTGCTTTATAATCTTGATTCCGCCTTCGAAATCGCCTTCGCGGATCTTTCTTATGAACCCGGGTATATCGATCCCGACTGGACAGCCGTCAACGCAGATCTTTCTCTTGTCGCTTCTCTTGCACTGGAGGCATCTCTCAGCCTCCTTCATCACCGTCTCCGCATCCTGTCCCAGTGGGACCTCCCGGAAGTTATGGATCCTTTCTTTGGGGTCCTGCTCCGGCATAGGGTACTTCTTCTTGACCCTCTCCTTCTTCTGAGCGGTCTGTTCCTCAGACATTCACTTCCCCTCCCTCTTGAATTTCTCGAGGGCGATCTTCTCCTCTTCGAGATATCTCCTGTTCCTCGCTATCAATAGCTCGAAATCCACCTTGTGCCCGTCGAAGTCCGGTCCGTCGACGCACCCAAACTTCGTCTTCCCGTCGACCTGGACACGGCAGGAGCCGCACATGCCGGTCCCGTCGACCATTATCGGGTTCAGGCTCACGATAGTCTTCACGCCAAAGGGGCGCGTGAGATCGGATATAACCTTCATCATGATCACAGGTCCCACGGCGTAGACAACATCTATCTTTCTCTTCTCTTCGAGCAGTTTCTTGAGTATGTCTGAGACAAATCCATGATGGCCATACGAGCCATCATCCGTGCATACGTAGATCTCGTCGCTATACGCCCTGACCTCCTTCTCCATTATCAGCAGGTCCTTCGTTCTCGCACCCATTATCGAGATGACCTTGTTGCCAGCCTGCTTCATCGCCCTGACAATCGGGAACATGAGTGCTATCCCGATACCGCCTCCCACGCAGACGACCGTCCCGAGCCCCTGCGTGTGCGTTTCGATTCCGAGCGGGCCGACGATGCTTCTCAGATGGTCCCCCTTCTTGAGCGTCCCGAGCTTCATGGTCGTCTTGCCAGCCTCGAGGGCGATGACGGTCACCGTCCCCTTTTCCGGGTTCCAATCCGCCAATGTTAGCGGGATTCTCTCTCCCTTGTCGTCGATCATCAGCATGACGAACTGACCTGCTTTCGCCTTTCGGGCGATCAACGGAGCTTCGATCTCCAAAAGATGTATGCCCTTGGCGAGGTCCCTCTTATCGACTATTTCGTACATTTGACCAATCTCCATGGGTTGCGAAGTGTCTCAATGCATATACCCAGTCGGATATCGTCGAAAGGGCATTTCGCTCATCCGAGGGGTTCTATTTAACTTTAATGGGATTCTTTGCGAATCGTGTTAATAATATTTCGATGAGCCGGAGCAAATCTCGATTCGAGAGCGATATTGAATCTCGATTTCATATGGAGCGAAGAATTGATATCGAAACGATATCAATAACTTTGGTTTGAAGCCGTAACGACGAGATTGGGGGAAAATGAAAATCTGTGCGAAATGCGGTGCCGAAAATCTAGATTTCAAGATTTACTGCGGTGAGTGCGGGGCCGCTCTTTCAGAAGCTTCGTCCGAAGAAAGCATCCCGAAAATGGCTGATCAGGATCTGGAGCAATGTAGCGTCCCAGAGACTCGGAATGTTCTGATAAGGATCAGGACATCGCCGATTACTGGAATAATCATGATGATACTTCCGATTCCATTCAGTTATTGTTCAATAGATCTCATCATATCTCTGTCGATGGTCGAATTAGTCTCTCCCGGTTGGCTATATTTTGCCTTGCTGATGATCGTGATAGAGGTCATGTTTCTGTTCGGAAATCTCATATTCAATAGAGAGTATCGTCTCGCGTATGTCGAACCGCCCTTCAGGGGCATTCTGGTCTTCCTTCTCACCTCCTCCATAGCACCCTATATTATACTCGTCATGACATCATTGATCGGACATTTCGGCACGGAATATTCCGTATCGATATTTCTGGTATCGCTCGCATTCTTCTCATGGCTACTCTTTTTCGGTTGGCTGGGAGAATCACAACCGGAGAAGGCGTTGAAGAAAGAAACTTCATAGCACTGATAGCAATCGTACGATTCTTAGCCGATGAGCGCAATGCCTAGTCGTCCCGGGGGAGACATCGGATGAGGAAGAAATCGATTGTGAAGCACAGGTTGGAATTCCCCACATGGATGCGGCCTGCATCCCTCGACGAGAGAACCGAATTCTACCGTCGCGAATTCAAGCTCAAGAAAGTGGCGAGCTGGTTGAAGGATTATCCGCCGATGGTTTTCTCGGTCATTATCGGAAGATACACTCAGATCTTCCCAAGGGAATATGCGCGAGTCAAGGACAACACGATAATAATATACGATTATGCGGACCTCGCGGATCTTTTGGACTACATAATCCAATATCGTCCCGAAAGCGTGTATTACGACAGATCGATTTACAGAGACAGAAAATCCTGCGAACTGTGCGGAAAGAAGAAGCCGGATTGTTGGAGTTGTGAGGGCTTCGTCGGCCAAGAGTTAGCATTCGACCTCGACGTCGAGAACGTCTATTGCCCTCTGCACGGCGAACCCAAGGAGCGCGTGAGAGCCAATGACTATGTCAGTTTCTGCGAGTATGAGTTGCAATTGATAAAGGAAAAGACGGTCGAGCTATTCGATGAGCTCAGATCGGAATACTCCAAGGTCAGTGTGGTTTATTCCGGCAGAGGATATCATATTCACGTGCGCGACCGAAGAGCGTTCATGATGAGCAGAAAGGAGAGAAAGGAGTTCGCAAAACAGATAGGAAAAAGCTACCCAATAGATGAATGGGTTACCGAGGGAGAATCACACCTCATCAGGCTCCCATTCTCCCTCAACGGTCTTGTTTCACGGATAGTTCTGCCACTCGAAGAAAAGCAACTAGCACATTTCGATCCTGTAACCGACGGTCGATGTACGCCCAGATTCATTCGCGGACATCGACCGTAGATTCGATCGCTCTCATCACTTCTTTTTCTTTTTGGCTTTCGAGGCCTTGCCCTTGTATCCTTTCTTTTTCTTGGGCATCTCAATTACCTCCTTGGAAAGATTAACGCGCCCATGTGAAATAAAGGTTGCGGAAAAATTCAGATTTTTCGCTTCCTTAACAATGAAACAGGATTTTTTAACAATGTTATATCAGCTTCAGACTCAGACATGCCAGCGGCCAAGGCTACCCTTCTCGCGGATTCATGCGTGCTGATGTCACCGCATTCGTGTGTATCCGTGTTCACGAGGAACTTCGCTGACACCGCTGTCCCGGTCTTGTACACATGACCGTTCGTCTGATTGTGTCCGTGCCGGCATGTGATTTCCAAATAGACATCATTGTCTTTTGCCAGCTGTGCTTCGTCGATTGTGATGAACCCAGGATGTGCCAAGATATCGACCTCAGGATTGCTTACGGCCTTCCTGTTCGTGCCCGGCGCTACGGGTTCGACAGGCGATTCTCCGTGCACGACGACAATCTCGGCTCCCGCCTTTCTAGCTTTCTTGATTATTGTGTCCATCTTCGTCGGAGGAACATGCGTAATCTCCACGCCCGGTATCGCGGTTATGTCCCACCCATCGATGGCATCGCAGTCCCTCCTCACGGCAGCCACGAGTTCATCGACGTTGGAGTAGCTCGCATGATCCGTTATCGCGATAGCCTTATGACCGAGCACGAACGCCCTTCGTATCAGCTCGATCGGGAGTAGCTCGCCGTCGCTGAAGAACGTATGCATATGAAAATCGTATCTGGGTTTCTGCGTCATTTTCTCCGCCTCTGCAGCTCTTCCATGACCTCGTCCATCGTTATCCTCCTGGAATACAGCATCACCAGCAGATGATACATCAGGTCACCGGCCTCGTATATTATCTGTTTCCTGTCTTCGTCCTTTGCCGCCATAATTATCTCCGCGGCCTCCTCGGCGATCTTCTTCAGCATCTTGTTCTTGTCTTTCAGCAACTTGCACGTGTATGACTCCTCTGTTGGGTTTCTTTCTCTTTCCTCGAACACCCGATAGAGTTGATTGAAAATGTCGTCGGGCTTTAGAGGCTCCTTACTGAAGCACGAATAGTTGCCCGTGTGACATGCTGGGCCCTCCTGCTCGACTCTCGCGAGGATCGCGTCGTTGTCGCAGTCATAGCGCAGTTCATACACCCTTTGAACATGCCCTGAGGTCTCACCCTTTTTCCAAATGGCGTTTCTCGATCTGCTCCAGTAGTGCATGTAGCCAGTCTTCTTCGTCAGTTCGAGCGCCTCATCGTTCGCATATGCGAGCATGAGAACGTTGTTGTTCCTGATGTCTTGCACTATCACGGGAATCAGCTTCATCTCATCGTTCATTTCGCTTCCTCCTCCATTCTTACAGGGATCCCCTCTTTTCTCAGTATCTGCTTGACCTCTCTCACGGTATGCTGTCCGTAATGGAATATCGATGCCGCCAACGCCGCATCCGCCTCCCCCTTCTTGAACACCTCAACGATATGCTCTATCTTGCCGCATCCGCCAGAGGCAATGACGGGTACATTGACGTTCCTCACTATTGTCCTCGTTAGTTCGATGTCATATCCCATCTTGGTCCCATCCGCGTCCATCGACGTGAGCAGTATCTCACCACAGCCTTTCTCGCAAGCTTCCTTGGCCCACTCGACTGCATCGAGTCCCGTCGGCTTCGTCCCGGAGTGGGTGAACACCTCCCAGGAATCCCTCTTCCTTTTCGCGTCTATCGCTACGACTATGCATTGGCTCCCAAAGGCCTCGGCGCATTCCGAGATCAGATCCGGATTCGCTACCGCTGCGGTGTTTATTGACACCTTGTCCGCTCCGCTGCTGAGCGTGTTCCTCACATCCGAGAAGCTCCTGATACCTCCTCCGACCGTGAGCGGGATGAACAGGTTCTCCGCCGTTTTCCGAACGATATCGAGCATTGTGTTTCTGTTGTCGAGAGATGCGGTCACGTCAAGGAACACTATCTCGTCCGCCGTCTGTTCCTGGTATGCTTTGGCGAGCTCTGGAGGGGAGCCTACACCTCTCAGCTGCTTGAAGCAGACTCCCTTGACGACCTCGCCGTTCTTGACATCGAGACACGGGATGATTCTTTTCGTGAGCATCTTGATCAGACCGTCTCCCATTCGACCTTCGATTTCGTGCTCAGCAGATCCTCACGCAGCCTCGTCGCCTCTCGCAGGCACGCGCCTATCGCCTTGAAGGTCGCTTCGATTATGTGATGCGCATCCTCGCCTCGTATGACCTGCGAGTGTATCGTCGCCCTCGCCTCCATTGCGAAGGACCGAAAGAAGTGCTCGAACATAATGTCGGGAATATCTACATCGACATATGGCCTGTCTATCAGGTCCAGGGAGGCCATCACAAGCGCCTCGTCCATCGGAATGATCGCGTCCGCTATCCGTCTGATCGGCTTGTCGCCAATCGCCTCTCTCAGCCCCCTGCCGAGAGTTATCGCGACATCCTCGATCAGGTGATGCTCGATGTCCCCCTTGGCAGATAGCGTGATGTCGAACCCCGAGTACTTCGACAGCGTCTCTATCATGTGTCTGAGGAACTCATCTGGCACCTTCACCTTCGACCGGCCTGACCCGTCGAGATCTATCGTCAGGGATATGTCCGTCTCCCGGGTCCTCCTCCTTATCGAGCAGCTCCTTCCAGCTTTTCTTTTCATCCGAATCTCTCCAGAGCGTCTTTCATGTTTATCTTACCCTTGTATATCGCCATCCCTAGGATGGCCCCATATGCGCCCGTCGCGTTGATGCTTTCCAAATCTTCGAGAGAGGATATCCCGCCCGCGACGAATAATTTCTTCCTGGTCGCGCCTACGATCTTCCGTATCATGCCGATGTCGATCCCCTCGAGCTTCCCTTCTCTCAGGATGTCCGTGTAGAGCAGCCCGAAAAGCGGCAGATCTTCTATCGATTCGATGTATCCCATTAGTTTAACTCCTGACTGCTCCGACCAGCCCCTGATCGAGATCTCCTCTCCTCTGGCGTCTATCGCTACGATGACCTGCTCAGGGAACCTCCTCGAGATATTCCTCAGCCATGAGACGTCGGTTATCGCGCGTGTGCCGACGATTATCTGTGAGGCGCCTGCCCGGAGAATGCGCTCGACCTTCGCGTCATCTCGTATGCCGCCACCGACCTGCACTGGTACCTCGATTTCGTTCAATATCTCGCAGACGGTCTTCTCGTTATCTCCGCTACCGAGAGCGGCGTCAAGATCGATCACATGGAGTCTCTTTGCGCCCATCTGCTCCCATCTTTTCGCGACGCCGACCGGATCATCGATAGTTATCTTTGCTGACCAGGGCTTTCCCTCGACCAGTTGGACGCATTTCCCGTCCATGATATCTATCGCAGGGACTGGTATCATGATAGCCTCCTCGCGAATTCCACGAAGTTCCTCAGGACTCGCAGCCCTGCCACTGAGCTCTTTTCCGGATGGAACTGGAATCCGTATGTGTTCTTCTTCTTCAGCGCGCTTACGAACCTCGTTCTCCCATAGACGGACTCGGCGATCGGCTCACCCTCCTCGGGGAAGCACACGTAGGAATTCGCGTAATAGAACTGCGTCCCACTCCTCACGCCTTCGAAGATGCGATCGTTCGAGAATATCACGTCGTTCCATCCCATCTGCGGTATTCTGTCGGCATCGAGTCTTCTCACCTTGCCTCTGATGAATCCCAGACCCTCCTCTTCCGCCTCCTCCGAGGCGTCGAGCAGAATTTGCATGCCCAGACAGATTCCAAGCGCTGGAATACCCGCCTCTAGTCTTTCGCGAATAAGTTCCTTTACCGGTCCGAGCTTCCTCATCGCCTCTCCGAAGGCACCGACTCCGGGGAACACGAGGCATCGGGCATCTGGCAGGAGCCTCATATCCGAGACTATCTCTGTCTCGGCGCCTGCCTTCTCCAGCCCCTTCCGTATGCTGTGCAGGTTGCCGATCCCATAATCCGCGATGGTGATCTTCATCGTGCCTCCTCCAAGACCTCCGTCATTGCCGATATGAACCTGCTGTTGATATCGCGCCGGCCGAACGTAACTCTCGCGCAGTTCCTCAACATCGGCTGGCTGCTGCAGTCCCTGATGGCTATCTTTCGTCTCAGGAGGCCGAAGACGAGCTCCTTCACAGGTATCGGCGCTCTGAACGTTATGAAATTCGTTTCCGAGGGATAGATCTTCGCCCCAAGGCGTTCTAGTTCCTTAGACAGCCAGGCGCGCTCGGTGTTTGCCATCTTCACTGTCTTTTCGATGAAATCATCGTCTTTCAATGCCTCTATCGCTACTTGCTCCGAGAACCTGTTGAGCCTGAATGGCGGCTCAACGCGCCTCATCGCATCCGCTATCTTCTTGCTGGCGATCGCAAAACCTATCCTGAGTCCAGGGAGAGCATAAGCCTTCGAGAACGTCCTGAGAACTATCAGATTATCGTATTCGTCGACCAGACCTGTGAACTTGGTTCCACTGGCGAATTCGCAATAGGCCTCGTCTACGACGACCAACGCCTTCGAGTCTTCTATGATTCTCAAGATGTCCTCTTTCTGCATAGAGTTCCCGGTCGGATTGTTAGGGGAGGCGATGAAGGTCATCTTTGGTCTTGCCGAGAGGATCCCGTCAACATCCAGCTGGAATCCCTGTTTCAGCCGACAGGTGACGATCTTCGCTCCCGCGATGGTGAGATACATCGAATACATCTCGAACGTAGGTATCGGAATCGCAGCCCGGTCGCCCCTGTCGCAGAAGGTCTTGACGACCAGATCTATTAGCTCGTCCGAGCCGTTGCCCACCAGCACCTGGTCAGGGGAGACTTTCCACTTATTCCCGATAGCTTCTCTCAGCTCGTCTGCGGCGACTGGGGGATATTTCGACAGCGAATCGAAATCGAACCTTTCCGCGACCCTCCGCGCAGCGGGGTTGGCCATAAACAGGTTCGAGTTATCGTGCATCCTAAGGATGTCATCCGGAACGGTGCGGTAGCTGGGGCGTTTCAGATTCTTGACACTGTTTCTCATAGCAACACTCGAGCGCAACAAATACACCATCCGCGATTCATTTCCTCAGGCGCGCCTCTGCGGCTCTCGCATGCGCCTCGAGCCCTTCCGCCCTCGCTATTTCCGCGGCGATTCTCGCCAACCGCTGGGCACCTGCTCTCGACGTTCTCTGATACGGTATCACCTTGATGAAATCCAACGGCGATAGCGCTCCTCTCTTTGCGGCCAAACCCATCGTCGGCAGGATGTGATTCGGCCCGGAACAGTAATCACCGAATGCGACCGAGGACCAGCAACCGAGGAAGATCGAACCTGCATTGCAGATGTTCTTCATCTCCTCTTCTGCGTTCCTTATCGCCAGCAACAGGTGCTCCGGGGCGTAGTCGTTCGCGAAGTCTATCGCGTCCTCCAGTACCCCGCTGACGAGCACCGTCAACCCGTTCTTGATCGCCCTCTCCAGTATCTCCTTCCTCGGCAATGTGTCTTTCAGGGTCTCTATCTTAGAGAGCACGCTCTTGGCGAACCCTTCTGAGATAGACACGAGAACCGCTTTCGCGTCAGGATCATGCTCAAGCTGCGCGAGTATGTCGTATGCTATCATCTCCGGATCGGCCGTATCGTCCGCTATCACGAGTATCTCCGATGGGCCTGCCAGGAACTCGATGTCGCAATCTGCACTCACGAGCCTCTTCGCGACGGTGACGTACTTGTTCCCCGGACCGACGATTTTCTCGACCGGAAGCATCTCGTCGATCCCGTAGGCCATGGCCGCGATCGCCTGGACGCCGCCGATCTTGTAGATCTCGGTCGCTCCAGCCAGCTCGGCGGCCACCAGGACGGCACTGTCCACCGTTCCGTTAGCTCTCGGAGGCGTACAAAGGACTAATTCGGGCACGCCGGCAACCTTCGCGGGGATACACCCCATTAGTACGGAGGACGGGTATGCCGCGGTTCCTCCGGGGGCGTATATGCCGACCCTGGCGAAAGGCCTCACGTTCGTCCCGAGGCTCCCGTATCGGGATCTGAGCCTGAACGCCGAGATCATCTGCTTCTCCTGGAACCTGTGTATGTTCTTTGCAGCCTCGGTCAATGCCGCAACCAGCTTCTTTGGCGTGTTCTGGATGGCTTTCGCGATCTCTTCCTCCGTCACCCGGAGGAAGCTCAAGTCTGCTCCGTCGTATTTCTTCACGTACTCGATGACGGCCTGTGCGCCGCGCATCCTGACATCGTCGATGATTTTTCTGACCTGCGGTTCGATATCCTTGAACTCGTCCTGCTGTCTACCGATTATCTTCTCCCTTTCCTCCCTCGTAAGTGTGGACAACATCCGGATCTTAGTCATTCTATCAGCCTCTCTATCGGCAGCACGAGTATCCCGGTCGCGCCCGCGGCTTTGAGCATCGTGATGATCCCATTGATCTCGTCCTCATCCGCCACAGCGTGGACCGCCACGAAGTCCTCCCGGCCCATGATGTTCATGACCGTCGGGCCCGAGATGCCCGGTAACAGCATCGGCAGCTCGTTCAGCTTGCTCTTGGGGACATTTGCCATAACATATCTTTTCTTTTTCGCGTTGAGCACGCTCAAAATCGCGGACTTTATCTCCTGGATTTCCTCGGATTTCTCGCGTAGGCTGTCCTTGTTCGCGATGAGGACTGCCTGGGATTCGATGATCGTCCCCACGTCCTTCAACCTGTTCATTTTGAGGGTCGAACCTGTCTCCGTCAAGTCCGTGATGAAGTCCGCGACGCCTATGTGCGGAGCGAGCTCCGTTGCGCCCGAGACCGGGACTATCTCGATCCTCTTTCCGAGTTTCTCGAAGTACTCACGCGTAATTTTCGGGAAGGATGTGGCTACCTTCGAGCCGTCCGGGACGTCCATCGCCGAGCCCACAGGCGAGTTATCGGGTACAGCCAAGACCAGCCTGCACTTGCCGAAGCCGAGGGGCATCAGCGTCTCGACCTTCTTTCCACTCTCCAGGAGCAGGTCGAGCCCGGTGATTCCCACATCGGCTGCACCCGTCTCTACGAACTCCGAGATGTCATCCGCTCTCGCGAATAAAAGGCGATACCTGCCCTTGCCTATCTCCATCATTAATGTCCTGCCGGGGTCCTCGGGTATCCCGAAACCTATCCTATTCAGTATGGCTATCGCCTTTCCGCTTAGCCTTCCCTTGTTGGGCACCGCGATGCTCAATACCAAGTAGATCCCTCCGTCCGTTGTTCGCCTGCCCCGAGGCGTATGCGACCAGGAGAACTACTCGCGGTATTAAGAACTGCTCGGAAAAGCTCGTCCTTTATCTCAACAAGGCTCACGCTGAAAAAGACACTCCATCGTTCAGGAGTGAAGGCAATCAGACATTGTTGCGTATCCCGCCATCATGTCGATTCCTCTGAGATGGTTGAGACAGGAGGTTATACAAAATGTTATCGGTCCGAGCACTTGCCATACTGGCCTACTATCGCTCATGGGTCTTGAGCAATTTCAGCAGCCCGTCCTCGAGCTCGAACGTGAACCTCTTGGCCGTGGGCTTCTCCGGTGGGACGATGACCTCCAGGTTCCGTTCCAGGAGGGCCGTCTGCTTCGTTTCGAGTATCCTCGTGTCGAACGGCATTATCATGGTGCCGCGGGCGAGGATGACCAAATCCCTCACCTGATGGATGAAGTGCAGGATACGGTCGAAGCTGTTCTGCGATATCATGTACTCGATCCCGTCGAACATTATGACGCCATGCTTGTTGTAGTCCAAGAAGCTCGTTATCTTCGACAGTATCAGGCCCAAGGAGGTCGGGTTGTAATTGTTCTCTCCGACCAGGTGTGTCAGCCACATCATCTGGAAAGAGCCTACGAGATTGTATCTGCTCCTTATCTCCGCGGGATAGTCACGCGTGAAGACGAGCCCTGGTTTCCCCTCGCTCAATGCGTTGTTGAAGAGCTCGTAGCTGAATTCCGGGGTACGCTCCTCGACAAGGAGGAATCTCCCGCCTGGCTCAGAGTCGCGTCTTTCCGGTTTATTGGTACTCCCCGGCATAAAAAGCCCGTTATTTTACACCGCACGAACCTCTATTTATATTGTGCTTTCAGGGTATCAATCGGCAGATTCACGCTCTCCGCGCTTGAGCCTCGAGATCGCCTCGGCCAGAACAGTCTCGTCCTTCGTTAGGGCAAACCTTATGTACCCCTCGCCGTGCAAGCCGAACCCTATTCCCGGCGTGGCCACGATCCCCCTCTTGAGCAGCCAATTGGCGTATTCCATCGAGCTTCCTCCTACCCTGACCCAGAGATAAAATGTGGCAGGGCTCGGCGCGCAATCCAGTCCGCACTCGCGCAACCCTTCCGCGAACAGCTTCATTCGCCTCTTGTATATCTCCACGTTTCTTCTGACCACCGCTGGCGGCTCCTTTCCCTTGTACATCGAGAGCGCATATGCGGCGGCTACCTGGACGAACGGCGGCGCTCCGGAATCTATCTGAGACTTCACTTTGGCAAGCGCAGATATGATTCGCTCCGAGCCGACGGCGAATCCTATCCTGCTACCAGTCATGTTGAACGTCTTCGAGCACGAGTTGAACTCGACGCAACAGTCCATAGCGCCTGGGACTTCGAGTATGCTGCATGCCTGCTCGCCTTCGAGGACCATTTCGGAGTACGCGTTGTCGTAGCACAGGATGATATCGTGATCCCTCGCGAACGCGACTGCCTCACTCAAGAACTTTTTAGGCGCAATCGCCCCTGTGGGGTTGTTCGGATAATTCAGATACATCAGCTTCGCTCTGAACGGGTTGATCTCGTCCAGATCTGGGAGATATCCTCGCTCTGCCAGAAGAGGCAGAGGCGCGGGATCTCCGTAGCTCAGCAGGGCAGCGCCGTTCGAGTACACTGGATACCCGGGATCGGGCACAAGTACGGTGTCACCGATATTTATGAACGCTCTCGCGATGTTCGCCAGCCCCTCCTTCGACCCTATCAGGGCGCATACCTCCTTGTCGGGGTCGATGTTAACGGAGAACCTCTTTCGATACCATTCGGCGACGGCCTCGCGGAAGAACCGCTCCCCGCGCGAGCTCGAGTATCCCTGATACCGTTTGTCCATTGCCGCTTTCTGCAGAACCTTCACTATCTCTGGCGGAGTGGGCAGATCGGGATCGCCGATGCTCAGGTCATAAACCGTATCCCCCTTCATCCTCATCTCCTCGACCTTTCTCTCCAGCTCGGCGAAGAGATACGGGGGTATCCTTTTCAGGTTGTCAGAGTACACGATCCTCATTTGAGCAGTCTCCCAGGAACTCTTTGTCGGTCAAGGATGTCCGTGATGTCCTCCCTTTCCCGGATGAGGAAATCCTCCCCTTTGTGTATCAGCACCTCAGCGGCTCTTGGCCTCGTGTTGTAGTTCGAGCTCATCGAGTATCCGTACGCGCCCGCGTTCAGGATCGCAATCACGTCACCCTCTTCGATGACGGGCATCATCCTATCCTTTGCGAGAAAATCGGTATTTTCGCATATCTGGCCGACGATATGCACGATCTCCTTCCTGCGCTCGTTTAACTTGTTCACGACATACATCTGATGATACGCGCCGTAGAGTGCCGGTCTCAGCAGGGTATTCATCCCCGCGTCTATTCCAACGAATTTCTTATCGGCGAGTTTTATGTGGTGCACCCTCGCGAGAAGCACCGTCGAGTCGCAAACGATGTATCTGCCTGGCTCGGCGTACAGGTAAGGCGGGTTACTTGCATCTTCGAACCCCTTCTTGAATCTGTCCGTGACGTCCTTTGCGACCCTTTCGATATCTAGATCTTTCTCGCCTGGCTTGTATGGCACTCCGAACCCCCCGCCTATGTTAACGAATTCGAACTCAATCTTCGCGCTTCTGGCGATATTCCTGCCTATCTTGAGCAACCTCTCCGTGACCTGGCCGAAATATGCGTCATCGAGGACCGATGACCCAGCCATCATGTGTATGCCGAACCTTTTCGCTCCGAGCCTCTTCGCTTTCGCGTACGCCTTCTTCGCGACCTCCTCCGATATGCCGAACTTGACATCCTTTCCCGCGAACACGAGCGAGTTATGTCCGCCTTTCCCGAAACCAGGGTTGATCCTGAAACAGATTACTTCGGGCATTCCGAATTTCGCGAGTTTGTCGAGAAGTCCGATGTCGTCGAGGTTAATCGTTACCCCCATCTGCGACGCGAATCGCAGCTCCTCGTTGCTATTATAATTCCCGGTGTAGATGATGTCCTCGGGCCCGAACTTCGCGAATGAGGCCAACTGCAGCTCTTGGACGCACGAGCAGTCTGCTCCTGCGCCCTCCTGTTGCAGTATCCTGAGGATCGAGATGTTATTATTCGCCTTCACAGCATAGAACAGCCTGAACTTCTTCCATCTCTTCACGAACGCGTCCCTGAAGCGCCTGTAGTTGTTCCTTATCCTGAGCTCGTCGGTGACATAGACTGGCGTCCCGTATTTCTCGGCGATCTCCATCAGGTTTGCGCCGCCGAGGTACAGGGTGCCTTTCCTGTTTTCCAGCGGAGGCTCTATCTTCCACATGTCGATCAGACTCCGAGCACTTCTCTCATTGAGTGAATCTTCTTGTCAGATACATTCATTATCCATTTTGCTGCCAGGAGAGCACCGTCAGCGAACACCCTTCTCGAGAACGCAGTGTGCTCCAGCCTTATCATCTCGTTCGGGCCTGCTATCAGTACCTCATGTATCCCTGGTACGCCTCCGGCCCGAAGGGCTGCTATCTCCATCTCTTCCGGCATCCTTCTGCCCTTCCCGCTCCTGCCGTGAACCTCTTTCGTGTAGCCCCTGGAAGCCTTAACGATATCCGCAAGATACAGCGCGGTGCCGCTCGGAGAATCGGATTTTCCGGTGTGGTGCACCTCGACTATGCTCGCATCGTATCCGGCGGGCAGGCTGCTTATCCACGATAATATCGCAGCGAGGAAATTTATCCCGATCGAGAAGTTCGGGGCCAATACAGCCTCGGTCCTGCCCTCTATCTCGCTTCTAATGCTGGCAGCCTGCTCGGGATTGAACCCTGTGGTTCCCATTACGATTTTCCTGCCCATCCTCGCGGCAACTGGCAGGTTCGCCATCTCGGCCTCGGGGGTGGTAAATGAAATGTAGACATCGGAAGATTCGAGCAGTTCGGGGAGCGATCCCGGGCCTGTTATCCTGACGCTCCTCTGAGGAAGCCCAAGCTCCCCCAACGTCTTGCCTTCGTTCGGGCTTCCTGCATGAGTGACCGCGCCCGAGATCTCGAACTCGTCCCCTGCCGCGCGCAGGATCTCCTGGCCCATCCTCCCATCGGCACCGACGACGCAGAGCCTAATACGACTCATAATAGAGCCCCTCCCAGTATCGCCTGTTAGAAAGCCTATCGTCGACATCGATGTCGAAGAATTCCTCTATGGGCTCGAAAAGGTCCGGCGCGGTCGAGTATATCTTGCGCGCGGACTCCACGACCTTCGTAATACCCGCTTTCGTCATTTTCCCGAGCGGAGGTCTGCACGGGCCTGAGGGCATCCCGAGCACGTTCATCAATGTCTTGATCGCCAGCGGGTTGCGCGCCCTGCAGATTACCTTGCCAAAGCGCGTGTCCTCCTCAGTCTTGACCGTGACGCAGTCCATCATCGGCCTCAGGAGTTGCTCGATCTGTCTCGCTTTCTCCTTCTCGTTATCGAGTTGATATCTGACCATGTCGCTCATGGCGGCCGGGAACAGGTTTGACACGACGGATATGACGCCTGACGCGGCTATCGACGGGTCGTCCATCATCGTCAGGGTCTTCTCGTCATCTCCGGAAAGTATCGGAAAATCGGGCCCGCAAAGTCGTCTGATCGCTCTCATATTGTTGAAATCCCCTGTCGCCTCTTTCACGCCAATTATGTTCTGGTATTTCTCGGAGAGTATCGCCAGGTCCTCTGGAAGCAGCATGGTCCCAGTCCTTCCCGGTATGATATAAGGTATGATGCCCGTGTTCGGGAACTCCCTGGCAACAGGCTCGTAATATTCTCTCCGTATTTCGAGCGAGCTGGGGCCGTTATAGTAAGGATCGACCAGCAGAACAGCCTTCGCGCCCCTCCTCACGGCCTCGGCGGTGCCCTCGATACACTCCTTGGTGCAGTTCGCGCCAGTTCCAGCTATGACGAGCATATCGTCCGAGGAATACTGCATCGTCCTCTCGATGATCTCGATGTTCTCCTGCCAGTTCACCGTCGGGCTTTCTCCGGTCGTTCCAACGGCGACGACACCCGAGACGCCGTTCTCCGCCTGGAACTCCACGAGGTCATGCAATCCTTCCCAATCGAGCTCGCCCCCCTGCTTCATCGGAGTGACAAGCGCGGTGTAGCATCCTCTCAGCATGTTCATTACCGGCAACGAGTAACCGATGGCTCTACTTAATTCTTACGATTTGCATAGATTCAATGCGATAATCGTAACGATTATCATCTAGTAATTATTTATCCCCACATGATGGACGAAAAGGACGCGAAGATAATTGAAATATTACGGGCAAATGCCAGGACAAAGAACACGGACATCGCCCGGAGCATAGGCCTGACTGAAGGCGCTGTCCGCGCGAGGATTGCAGCGTTGAAGAAATCCGGAGTCATCAAAAGATTCACCATCGAGGCCGATTCCGTCGGGGTGGAAGGGATAGTATTGGTCTCGACCGAGGCGGGCAAGACGAAAGATATCGTTTCGAGGCTGAAAGAGATCTCAGACACGGTCTATGAGACGTCTGGTGAGTATGATGCCGCAGTCCTGATTCGATCTGCAAGCGTCGATGGCCTGAATTCCGCGGTCGACAGAATTCGAGAACTTCCCGGCGTGGTCAAGACTTCGACACTTATCAGGTTGGCGTGAAAGGAAAAATTTTATCTTTAGCGCGGAGCTTCGCCCCATCGCGGTCGATCAGAGGCATTGTTTCCATCGCGTTTCCAGCCTCGTAAAAAGAGTAGGAAACGCGATATCGGAGGCAGATCTGCAATGTCCTCGGTCGAGCGTAAAACGTTCATCTTGATTTTCGTTTGGCTATCGGCGACTATCCTATTTGCCATCTTCTCGACAGATCTTATCTCCGACAGGTTGCTCTTCGGGCTGCCTTGGATAGTCTATCTGTCAGTGATAGCGCAATTATCGATTCTCGCTCTGTATTACGTGATAGCGAGATTCATCTGGAAGACCGAAGGGGGTGTCGGATGAACACGATCGCCCTCGGAGTTTTCGTCGGGTATATGGTGCTCGTGCTTCTCATAGGCTATTATGGCTATCGTCGGAGCAGGGGGACCGCGGAGGAATTCTTCGTCGCGGGCCGGAGAATCGGTCCGATATTACTATTCTTCACGTTTGCCGCGACGAACTTCAGCGCGTTCTTCTTCTTTGGATTTGCCGGAGCCGCCTACAAGTATGGTTTCGGGTATTACGGCGTGATGGCCATCGGCACTTCGCTGATGGCGATAACTTTCTTCTTCCTCGGAAGGCGCATCTGGAAAGTCGGGAAGGGGCTTCGACTGATAACCCCTCCTGAGCTCTTCGCGAGGAGATACGGCAGCGAGCATCTCAGGCTTGTGGTCCTTGTCGCTTTCGTGGTATTCACGTTGCCCTATATTGCGACCCAGGCTATCGGCGGAGGAATCGCACTGCAGTTCCTCACCGATGGGGAGATATCGTTCGAGATCGGCGCAGCCATCGTGACGCTCGTGATAACCGTCTACCTGATGCTCGGCGGGATGCTCAGCGACGTCCTCACGGATTTCCTGCAGGGCGTCATGATGCTCATTGGCGGCCTCGCTGCGGTCGGTTTCGTCGCTGCCGGCCTGGGGGGATTCCAACAGGCGAATGATTCCGTGTATTTGCTGAAGCCCGAGCTCTTTTCGCTTCCAGGAGGACAGGGGTATATTACGTTACCCCTCTGGATAAGCTACCTGCTCCTGTGGACGTTCTGCGACCCCATGTTCCCGCATCTATTCCAGCGATTCTACATTGCCAAGAGCGAGAAGGCCATCCGCTTTACGATGTTCGCGTATCCCATCATAACCATGGTCTTGTTCCTCCTCCCCGTGCTGATAGGCGTCTGGGGAAACATCGATTTTCCCGGGCTCACGGGGAAGCAGCCGGATAATATCCTGCCGATGATGACGCGGGTATACGCTCCCGACTGGGTGTTCGGATTCATAATGGCCGCGGGATTCGCCGCGCTGATGTCCACGGCGGACTCTCAACTGCTCGTCTTGAGCTCAATGCTGACGAAGGACATCTGCTCGAAGATATGGAAACAGCGGATGACACCGGAGAAGGAGGTCGTCACAGGGCGCCTGATAATTTTGGCTCTCGCGCTCGTGAGCCTCGCGATAGCTCTCACGTCCTTCGTATCGATATTCGACATGCTTACGAAGACGACATTCGCGGGCCTCGCGATCATGTTCCCGGCGGCGGTTGCGGCGCTGTACTGGAAGCGGTCTACTGCCGCGGGCTGCATAGCGTCCATAGTAGTGGGAGAAGGAGTTTACGCGATAATCTTCACCCTGAACCTGCCATCAGATTGGTGCTTCGGATTCCTTCCTGCAATCCCTTTGGTTGCGCTTTCAACGATAGTACTCATTCTCGTAAGCAGGTTCACCCGCATGCCTGAGAAGCAAACCATAGATTCGTTCTTCGCCAATATCGAGAACGGCACGAAGAATTAGGTCGGAAACAGAATGGTCATGACCAGAACTACTACCGAGATTCCGACACAAAGGCCGACAACCACCCATGGGTTGATCTTCAATGCGACGTCTTCCTCCGCATCGAAGTATCTGATCAACCCTGCCGCAGAATGAAACCCTTCCGATTTCTTTGTGTTTTTCGGCATCGATGCGAATCATCGCGCGGCCTGTATTTATCTTTTATCCGCACGCGGAGGCGATCAAATGCGTGCCTCCCGAGAATCCTTCTCTGCGGAGCCGAACCCTGTTTTGTAATCGAGAAGCGGAATCAGCAAGGAAATTATATATGCACCAAGGATGGATACGACCATGTCAAACACTGGCACATGGGGAAGGGGATCTAGATGGCCGATATATTCCTGGTCGACGACGAGGAGTTCATAATAGAACTCTATAAGGATATCCTTGAATCGAAAGGCCATCGGATCGTCGGTATAGCCTCTGATGGCGAAGAGGCCGTGCGAAAGTATAAGCAACTGGAAAAGAAGCCAGTCATCGTCATAATGGATCAGCGCATGCCGGTGAAGGACGGTGTCACCGCAACCCAGGAGATCCTGAAATACGACCCTCAGGCCAAGATCCTTTTCGGGAGTGCGGACCTGAAGGTCAAGCCGGAAGCGTTAAAGGCGGGGGCCAAGGATTTTCTGCTGAAACCTTTCAGGATGGAAGCCCTTCTCAGCGCCATCGACGAGCTGGATGAAGATAGGAAGCACGCGAAAAAGAAATGATATCGCCGATTAGCCGGACGTGACCCGGGGGATAGCTCAATTTTAAGTAGAGTATGATAATCTATCCCGCAATAGAACAACAGGCTGTATCGGAATGGAGAATAATCCCGGCACAGGAACAGAAAAGGATCTTCGAAAGCTCAAGCGCGAGAAGCTCGCGAAGCTTATAGCGATGGGTGTCGAGCCGTATAAGTATCGTTTCTCCGTCACCTGCAGCATCGGGGAAGTCAAGAAGAGATATGCCGACGTCACGCACGAGAAGACGAAAGAGAAGGTCACCGTGGCGGGCCGGATTATGGGTATCAGGATCCACGGGAAGGCCGGGTTTGCAGATGTCCTCGGCCAAGATGACAAGATCCAGGCATACTTCAGAATGAACGATCTTGGCGAGCAGAAATTCCAGATATTCAAGATGCTCGAGGTGGGCGACATCATCGGCCTGACCGGGCCGGTTTTCCGCACGAAGATGGGCGAGGTGACGATCTGGGTCGAGGAGTTCGACCTATTGACAAAGTGCCTCCTTCCGTTTCCCGAGAAGTATCACGGACTTCAGAACCTCGAGCTCAGATATCGCCAGAGATACCTCGACCTCATCGTGAATCCCGAGGTCAGGAAGACTTTCATTATGAGGAGCAGGATAATATCGTACATCAGGTCATGGCTGGATAAACGCGGATACATAGAGGTGGAAACGCCGATACTGCAGCCCATCTACGGTGGCGCTCTCGCCCGGCCGTTCAAGACGCATCACAACTATCTTGACATGGATCTCTACCTTAGAATCGCTCCTGAGCTGTACCTGAAGAGGATATCAGTCGGAGGCCTGGAGAAGATATATGAGATCGGCAAGAACTTTAGAAATGAGGATATCGATGCTCAGCATAATCCAGAATATACTTCTCTTGAACTGTATGAATCATATTCAGACTATTATGGCATGATGAATTTGACTGAAAACCTCGTGTGTGATCTGATAAAAGAGCTGATCGGTGACTATCGTCTACCGTACGGGGACAAGGTGCTCGATTTCACTCCTCCTTGGAGGAGGATAACAATGGCGGACGCGATTGCCGAATATGGCAAGGTGGAGGTCCGCCGGAAGACCAAGGAAGAGATCTACGATATCGCGGTGAGCCTCGGGGTTCCAGACGTGACCTCCGAGATGTCGAAGGGGGAGCTGATAGGGGAGATATTCGATTTCGTCGCGCAGAAACATCTCATCAACCCGACTTTCATATTAAATCATCCTGCGGACATCTCACCGCTCGCAAGACGTCTGAAGGAGGACCCGGACTTCTCGGAGAGATTCGAGCTGTTCATTAACGGTTGGGAGATAGCGAATGCGTTCACCGAGCTAACGGATCCCGACCAGCAGTTGCAGAACTTCAATTGTCAGGCGGAAATGCGCGCCAGAGGGAACGAGGAGGCACACCCGATCGATATGGACTTCATTACCGCACTCGAATGCGGTCTACCGCCCACCGGGGGGTTGGGTATCGGCATCGATAGGTTGGTGATGGTGCTCACGAACTCTCCGTCGATAAAGGATGTGATTTTCTTCCCGCAGATGCGACAGACACAGCAGGTGATGCCAGGGGAGTGCAAGAAAGAAGAGCGATGAGCGCTTTCTACAATATCCCCGCGGTCTTCAGGAGCCCAACAAGCCCTTCGAAGATGATCTGTACGGAGAACGCGGCAAGTATCAGCCCCATCAGCCTCATTATCGCCATCGACCCGACCCGTCCTATCCGGTCGAATATTTTGTCAGCAAATATGAGCACCACGTAGGTCACTGCCATCACGAGGAATATCGTTCCGAGTACAACTATCCTCTCCTCTATCCCGCCGAACCTTCCCATATAGATCATCACGGCGGTGATCGCGCCCGGGCCTGCGAGCAGCGGTACGCCCAACGGGAACAACGCGATAGCTTCTCTCTCATAGGCCTCGTCCTCGTCCTCCTTTGTCATCTTGCTTTTCGGGCGCTCCCCCTGGAGCATATCGAACGCGATTTTCAGGACCAGGATTCCACCCGCTACCTTGAAGGCGTCAATTGTGATCCCGAAAAAGCTGAAGATGAAGTATCCGAATATCGCGAATATGAGAAGGACGATGAGCGCGAAGGTAACAGATTTCTTGATGATCGTCCTGCGTTCCTCAAGTGAGTAATGGAAAGTCAGCCCCTTGAACACCGGGATTATCCCGAAAGGGTCGACGATCGAGATTATCGTCGCGAACGCGGCTATGAAGATCTCCACGATCATCGCGAGACTATCTACTGATGGTTATTTAATTCCTATTGGGCAGCCCGTGCGGTTCGATACTCCGATGCACGCGGATGAGGAGAGGAGCGTGTTTGCGCGTCACTGCTGTCCTGTAGCCGGGGCCTTCGAGGCATCATCCTTGGCATACATCTCCTGATAGATCTTGGCGAGTGCCTCGTCCCTCTTCCATTTCTCGTTGACCCATCTCTGGATCTCCTCGATCTGCTCGTCCTTGAGATGCCTGAACCTGCCCTGCGCCATCAGATAGTCCTTGACAGGCGTCATCTTCGGCTTCTTGGTTATCGTCAATCTTCCGTATTCTGCCTCGAACAACGTGAACATACCGCAGTCCACTGCCTGCTTGGCGAGCTCGATTGTTTTCGCCGTATCGCTCCTCCAGCCCGTGGGACACGGGGTGAATATCTGGATGTACCTGAATCCCCTGATCTTCGTCGCTTTTTCCACCTTGTTCAGGAGATCCTGCATGTATCCCACCGATGCGGTCGCGACGTACGGCACGTTGTGCGCGAGCATGATCATCGGCATGTCTTTCTTGTGCTCGGCCTTGCCTGCCTTGACCTTTCCTACAGGCGTCGTCGTCGTCCATGCGCCCTTGGGTGTGCAACCGCTCCTCTGGATACCTGTGTTCATGTACGCCTCGTTGTCGTACATTATGTAGAGTATGTCCTCATTCCTCTCCGCGGCGCCGGACAATGCCTGGATGCCGATGTCAGCAGTACCGCCATCTCCCGCGATCGCGACGACCTGGATGTCATCCCTCCCGAGCTGCTTGTACGCTCTCTTGACTCCCGTGACGCATGCCGCACTGTTCTCGAACGCGACGTGGTGATACGGGACCTTCCATGCGAAGTTCGGGTACATCGCGGTGAATATCATCAGGCAACAGGCGGGATTGTATACTATCGAGTTCTTCCCGATTACCTTCATGACGTTCCTGATCGCGGTCGCGACACCGCATCCCGCGCATGCAGTATGCCCTGGGGTCATGATCGGTTCGTCCGGGAGATCCTTGATCCTCACCATTCGCTCACCCCCCTCGTGTTGAGCCAAACAACATCCTTCTTTGCCTTCCCGGTCTTGGCGACATCGAGCAGCGCGTCAAACATCTTCGAAATATCTTTCGTCGTCACATCCCTTCCTCCGAGACCCGCGATGAAGTCAATGACCGGCACGGTCAAGCCGTACAGCGCGCTCTTCGCTTCGATGTACTGTGGTCCGCCAACCCCGAACGACACTGCCCTGTCGTACACGCCGAACGCCTTGACCTTAGAGGCAACCTTTCTGAGCTCCTCAGTCGGGTAGGGCCTCAGGAACCTGAGCTTGACGAGGCCGACCTTCTTGCCCTTCTCCCTGTACGCGTCGACGACCTCTCGTGCCGTCCCCGTGACGGTGCCCACCGTCATCAGGACGACCTCGGCATCGTCAGTCCTGTACTCCTCGATGAGCCCGTGATAGTCCCTGCCGAACTTCTGTGCGAACTGCTTGTTCACGGAGAGTATGACCTCTCTGGATTTCTCGACAGCATCGTGCAACTGCCATCTCGTCTCCTGCATGTAGTCCGGGGGAGCAGCATGGCCAATCGCCATTGGCCTGTTCGGGTCTAGCACCGCCGATTTCGGAACATACTTTCCCAAGAATTCCTCTACCGATTTCTCATCCGCCAAATCGACGGGCTCGACAGAGTGAGACAGGATGAACGCATCCAGATTGACGGAGAATGGTAACTGGACTCGCGCATCCTCCGCGATCTTATAGCCCTGTATCACCATGTCGTGAACCTCTTGGTTGTTCTCGCAGAATACGATCAGCCAGCCGCTGTCCCTCTCAGGCATGATGTCGTTGTGCTCGCACCAGATGTTGAGAGGCGCGGAAAGGGTCCTGTTTACTACGGCCATGACGATCGGTACTCGCAAGCCCGAAGCGCAAAAGAGTATCTCGTGCATCAGCGCGAGCCCCTGCGACGAGGTCGCCGTGAACGCCCGTGCGCCCGCGGCGCTCGCGGAGACGGTAGCGCTCATAGCGCTGTGCTCGCTCTCGACTTCGATGAACTCGGCATTCATCATCCCGTCGTTGATGAATTCCGATATGTGCTCGACAATGAATGTCTGGGGCGTAATCGGATATGCGGCGACCACCTGTACCTTCGAGACCATCGCTGCCCAGGCTGCGGCGTAGTTGCCAGTGACGACCCGCTTCGGCATTCTCAATCACCCCTCGTCATTTCGATGGCCTCTACGGGGCATTCGTTCGCACAGATCCCGCAGCCCTTGCAATAGCTCAGGTCGAACTCCAGCTTCTCCTTCGTCCGGTATATGCATCCTTCCGGGCATGCCCACCAGCATGTCAGGCACATCGTGCACTTCTCCTTGTCGTACTTCGGCTGGAAGACCTTCCACGAGCCTGTCTTGTTCTCTATCATAGACCCCATACCGACCTTGCCAACAGGCGTCACCTGTTCCCCGATAGCGGCTCCCGGAAGCATCTCCTGGACGGTCGGGAGCCATTTCGGGATTGCCTCGATCTTCTTTTTCCCCTTCGAGAAGCCCATCACAGTCCTGTTATATGCCTCCAGGGCAGCCTTAGCGTTGATCAGGCCGGCCTTCTCGCCAAGCCTTCCTCCAAATATGTTCACAATCCCTTTTTCCAGCCCTTTCATCGAGACGATACCCGTGGCCTTGGCTACCGCACCGAGTATAGCGCTGTTCGTCACCGGTCTCTTCAATATTTCGAGAGCGATAGAGGTGGCATCGACCGTGGCGACCTTCAGGTCCATCCCGAGGTCGAGCTCTTCCGCCCTCTTCGCAGTGTTCACGATCGCGATCCCGTCTTTTTTCAATCCGACTGTGACATCTATCTGTCTCAGAAGTCCTTCGTCGAGCACGACTATGCAGTCAGGTTCGTATACTTGGGTCTTCACACGGATCTGTTTCTTATCGATCCTGGTGAAAGCCAACACGGGCGCTCCCCGCCTCTCCGAGCCGAAGAACGGGAAGGCAACCGCATATCCGCCCTCCTCAAAAGCCGCGCTTGCCAATGCTTGGGCAGCCATGACGGCCCCTTGGCCGCCCCTGCCATGAAATCTGACTTCGTACATTAGCATCCCAACTTTTAAAGACTGAGTGGTTATTGATATGACTGCGAGAATTAAGCCTTTCTAGCATACAATCTCGGATATCTGGACAGGGGGGATCCGCGGTCTTTTCTCGAATCTCGTCATTATAAATTCCTAATAAACGGTTTCCGACATTGATAAACATCAGCAAGTGTGATGTTCATAAAGGAGATTATCAACCCTAAGATATAGTGCTCAAACTTTTTATCCTGAGGCAGTATCATTAAGAAAAATAGGATATTTGCGGATGATCTCCGCAACAGGAAATACCGTTATCGGATATGACCATCATCCCGGAGTGATAGCGCTTGCCTGCCGTCAGGAATGAGCAGAACGGAAAGCCCGATGGGATCGAGCTCAAGGTCGCGCGGGCTCATCATCAGTCAGAGGTGGGTCTGGGAAGGGCAAGGATCGACACGCTGACGAGGAAGCAGCTCGGGGTCGATGTCGGTGACATCATCGAGATCATAGGCTCAAAGACGACCGCCGCGAAGGTCTTCCGGGCGTCTCACGAGGACGAAGGCAAGGGAATAATCAGGATTGACGGGATGATCCGTGGCAACGCGGGGGTTTCGATCGGAGAGAAGGTGATCGTTCGGAAAGCCCAACCAGTGAACGCCTCGAAGATCGTCGTCGCCCCGAAGATACCCCAGGGGAAAAAGGTGAAGTTCGGCCCCGGGGTCGAGGAGCTGTTCAAACGGGGTTTGCTAAACAGAGCTGTGACGAAGGGAGACGAGATAATAATCCCGAACATAGCGCTTATGGGCGGATTCCTGCCGTTCGTGGTTGTATCCACTACTCCGCTCGGAATAGTTATCATCACAGAGCACACGCAGCTCTCCGTCAAGACCGAGCCTGTCGAGATGACAGAGATCATGCGCCCCTCTGTGACGTATGATGACATCGGAGGGCTCGACGAGGAACTGCAGAGGGTTCGAGAGATGATCGAGTTGCCGCTCAAGCATCCGGAGCTATTCGAGCGGCTCGGCATAGATCCGCCAAAAGGGGTTCTGCTGTACGGTCCGCCAGGCACGGGCAAGACACTCATCGCCAGGGCTGTGGCGAACGAGGCCGGAGCGAACTTCTACTCGATCCAAGGTCCCGAGATAATGTCGAAATTCTATGGGCAAAGCGAGGAACGGCTCAGGGAGATATTCGCCGAGGCGGAGAAGAACGCCCCTTCGGTGATATTCATTGACGAGTTAGATTCGATAGCTCCGAGGAGGGACGAGGTCCAAGGAGAGGTCGAGAGGAGAGTGGTCGCGCAGCTGCTGACGCTGATGGACGGGATGAGCGCGAGGGGCAATGTCATCGTTATCGCGGCGACGAACAGGATTGAGGCGATTGATCCTGCCCTCCGGAGGCCAGGCAGGTTCGACAGAGAGATCGAGATAGGCATACCGACCGCAGAAGGAAGGGAGGAAATACTCCAGATTCACACGAGAGGCATGCCATTGGACGATGACGTGCAGATAAAGTACATAGCCAGTGTAACGCACGGGTTCGCGGGGGCAGATCTCGCGGCTCTTGCGCGTGAGGCCGCGATGAAAGCCCTCAGGAGGTATCTGCCAGAGATAGATCTCGATAAGCCGATACCCGTGTCCATACTCGAGAAGATGAAGGTCACGAACGCCGATTTCCAGGCGGCGCTAAGGGAGATAGAGCCGAGCGCGATGCGAGAGGTATTGATAGAGGTGCCGAACATTCGATGGGAGGACATCGGAGGGCTCGAGGACGTGAAGAGGCAGTTGCGCGAGGTAATCGAGATGCCTCTCGAGGACCCAGAGGCGTTCGCCCGCATGGGGATCAGGCCTCCCCGCGGAGTGCTGCTGTTTGGCGCTCCCGGGACGGGGAAAACGATGATTGCTAAGGCGATAGCGACTCAATCAAAGGCGAACTTCATATCAATAAAGGGACCGGAAGTCATGTCCAAATGGGTCGGCGAGAGCGAGAAAGCCATCCGTATGATATTCAAGAAGGCGAAGCAGGTCGCGCCATCCATAGTCTTCCTGGACGAGATAGACGCCATCGCGCCGAGGCGAGGTGCGTATTCGGATTCCGGGGCGAGCGAGAGGATGGTCAATCAGCTTCTCACATCGATGGACGGTCTCGAGTCGTTAGACAACGTCGTGGTTATCGGGGCGACCAACAGGCCGGATATACTGGATCCAGCGCTCCTCAGACCGGGCAGGTTCGACAGGATACTGCTCGTCCCTGTCCCGGATGAGGCCGCACGCCTGAAGATACTCCAGGTTCACACCAGGAACATGCCTCTCTCTGGTGTCGATCTCGAATCGCTGGCGAAGCGGCTGGTCGGGTATGTCGGTGCGGACATAGAGAGCCTTTGCAGGGAGGCGGCGATGATAGCGCTCAGGGAGGACAGGAAGGCAAAAGTCGTCACGATGGAGCACTTCGAGGAGGCCATGAGCATCGTGAAGCCATCCACGGACGAGACGACCTCGAAGTATTACGAGAAGCTTGCGCAGGAATTGTCCACCGCAATGGCTAAAAGGAAGAAGGAAGATTTCCCGTTGGGCTACTACAGGTAAGCCGATGAGTTGTCAGAACGGAGATGGGAGACGATGAAGAAATTCATAAGTGAACTCAAGGGCAAGACCGTCATGACGAACGACGGGCAGATCCTCGGCGTCATCGAGAATTTCATAGTCGACACGGGCACGGGAGAGCTCAAGCATGTCCTCGTGATACCCGCCGAGGAAATAGACCCGCGGATGTACAAGACCGATCCTCAGGGTCGTTTGGTCCTTCCGTTCAGCGAGATGCGTGCCGTCAAAGATGTCGTAGTGATGAGTATAGAATAGACATCTGCGTGTCGAGAACGGCCGTGCTTAGCGCCGGGTCGACGGAGCTCAGTGCTTCTTCCTGGTTTTCTCCTTCTTCGCGTCCAATATCCGCTGGACAAGCTTGCGTTTCGTCCCCTCCTTGGATAGCCCAAGGGTAGCGCATATCTCCATCAGTTCCGTCTTGCGCAGCCTGCTCAGTGATTCCATATCCGCATCTTCGAGCCGTTTCCAGACCTCGCTCACCGATTCTGGGGGGAGCGGCATCTCGATCGGTTCTGCGGGCTTTCTCTTCTCGCCGATTTCCTGCTTCAGTCTATCGAGGTTCTTCTTCGCGTCCTCGAACTCGGGGCAGAGCTTGACCGCCATTTCGAAGCATCGCAACGCCTCATCGGACCTTTTCATCCTCTCGAGCACGATCCCCTTGTCATTGTACGCTTCCGGAGTCTCCTTGATAGCGAGAGACGCGTCGAAGCACTTGAGCGCCTCGTCAAGGTTATCCATCTTCAGCTGGCAGAATCCCCTATTTATCAGGACCAGCGGGTCGTTCCTGAGCAACAGGGACTGGTCGAAACAGGTCTTCGCCTCCTTGTATCTGTCCAGCGCGGTCAGCAGCACTCCTCTGTTGCTCCATGCCACATGGTTCTTCGGGTCCGAGGATATCGCGAGGTCATAGTATTTTCCCGAATCGTCGAGGTTCCCGAGCTTGAACTGCGCGACCCCGATGTTGTTCGTCGGATCCGAGAAGACGCTTTCGAACTGTCTTGCCCTCTCAAATGCCTCGATGGCCTCCTCGAACGCTCCTTCCTCGAGGTCCAGCAGTCCCTTGAAATTCCAAGCGATCGCCGAGGGCTCGAGCGAGATCGCGGCCTCTATGTGCTCCTCCACCCTGTTCATCTTCCCAGCGGCAGCGCTATCCATTGCTGCGAGTATCTCGGGTGCCCATTCCGTACCGCCCAGGAGGGGCTGCAGGATCTCCTCGGCCTCTCCGAACCTCCCCAGCTTGTTCAGTATATATTCGATAGAATAGATCGCTTCCTTGTTCATTGGGTCTATCTCGACCGCCCTTTTGAGCATCTTCAGCGCGTCGTCCGTCCTGCCCATGTAAAAGAGGGCAGTACCCCTGAGAATCAGCATCCTGACGGAAAGCGGCTCTAGCCTCAGCCCCTTCTCGAGCTCGGTCAACGCGATCTCGGGGCGTTTCATGAGAATCATGAGCTCCGCGGCGTCTCCGAAGACCTCTTCCGCGACCCCCACAGCGGACTCGTCGGTTTCTTCCGTGAGCAGCGGGAAGTCCTCCTCGGCGATGACGGGCAGGACGGGCTCCTCGGATATCGTCGGGGCGGTCTGTACCTGGGGCGCTTCCTGTGGCGGTGCCGAAGCGACCTCTTTGACCTCGACAGGTCTCGCCGTAGCGGCTATCTGCTGCGCTTCGGCAGGAGCCGGAGTCGGCGCGCGGGCCTTCTTGAAGATGGTCATGATTTTCTCCGCAATATCCGATTCCCTTTTCTGCAACGCCTCCTTTTCCGCATCTAACAGTCTCTTCGTGAGCGCATTTGTCGGGTCCAGCTCAAGCGCTCTCTCGTAGTTTCGGATGGCTTCCGATCTCCTTCCAAGCTTGCTCTCAACGTCTCCCCTGATGCTCCATGCCTGGCTCATCTCGGGCCGGAGAGATATCAGCCGGTCGAGGCTCGCGAGTGCTTCCTCATATCTCCCGAGCTGTACAAGTATCATCGCCTTGTTCGTCAGTGCCTCGACATAGTCTGGGTCGAGGCTCAGCGCGTCCTCGAAGGCCGCCAGTGCCTCTTCCAGCCTGCCGAGGCTCTTTAGAGCTATCCCTTTATTGTTATAGTTCAGCTGGTTTCTCGGATCCAGCTTGATCAATCTATCGAACGCCTCGAGCGCTTCCTTATACTTCATCTGCTTGAGCAGGGTCGCGCCCTTATCCTCGAGGGCCTTTTCGTGATTCGGATTGGCCTTCAGCACATGATCGAGCGCCTCCATCTGCTCTTCGTATCTGCCAATGGCATACATCGTCTTCGATATCGAGTACCAGGTCTCGGGGTCTCCGGCATCCAGCTCAAGCGCGCGTCCGTAGCATTCCAGAGCCTTCGCATGCTGGCCGAGCTGCTCGAGCGCGTCGCCTTTCAATTTCCAAGCCTTTGCGAGATCGGGCTTGCTCGCAATCGCTCTGTCGAACCGGTCGATCGCCTTCTGCGCTTCGCCTGCCTGGAGCAGCTCAATCCCGAGATCTATCTGCGCATTGACCGACCTGTCCTCTCCGGGCGGCGCAGGCGCGGCATGCCTGATAGCGAACTCCTTCAGGATCTTGTCCTCCATGCCGGCCTTCCTGATGAGCTCTGCGAGCTCCTGACCGCTTATTAGAAGCACTCCCCGCTTCGCGGCATCCTTCTCCGCGTCTTTCGATATCTCGCCGAGCGTGATGAGTGTGCTCCTAGGCGCCCGTACCCTCTCCGCATAATTCGCGAGCTTGTCGACGTCGAGAGCCATCACCGTCGCGGGCTCCTTCGTGAGGAACAGTATCTCTCGTTTTTGATCCGTGACGGACACCACCTCCGCGTAATAATAAGACGGCTTGTTCTTGACCTTCCGCGGCTCGACCTTCAGCTGCGCCATCACCTTCTCCATCACTTCGGCGAACTCGGTATCCGTCAGCTTCCTCAGCTCTTCGAGCAGCAACGCATTGGCGTCCTTCCTAAGGCTCTCCTGCACGTCAACCAGAGGAGCCACCTCCCGATATTATCTTCAACCAGTGCTTCGCCCGCTCGTTGCCAGGGTCGAGTTCCAGGCATTTCCTGAAGCATTTGCCCGCGTCATCAGTCAGCCCCATCGATTGCAGCGCGACTCCTCTACCGCACCAGGCTTTAGAGTCGGTCGGTTCCATCTCGAGATATTTCGCGTAGGCTCTTTCCGCATCTTGATATCGATTCTTCTCGAGCAGCAGCTCAGCCTTGAAAAGCCAGCCTTCGCGGCTGTCCGGTATCAGCGATATGAATATGTCGATTGACTGAATGGCCGCTCCCCATCTATCCAGGCCCGCAAGTGCCTTCGCTCTTCCGAGCCAGGCTCTTGCATTACGACTGTCGAACCGCAACGCCTCCGCGAAGGTCTCCTCGGCCTCCTTGTATTTCTTGTTCGCGAGCAGTATCAGTCCCTTCTCCGTGAAGGCGTCTACGAAGCTCGGCAGCAGCCTAATCGCCCTATCGAGATGCTGGATAGCCGCACCCCACTTACCCATAGAGTTCTCTATCTTCGCCAGCCAGTACCATCCGGCAGCGCTGTCCTTGTCCTTCTTTAGCAGCTGGTTCACGATGCGCTTCGCCTGCTCGAACTGCCCGTTGTACAGATAGGCACGCGTGAGCAGGATAAGAGTCGCCGGATCCCAGCCTTTCATTTCGACCAGCCGGTTCTTCAGTAGCTCGATTGCCGTATCGAAATCCCCGGAGGTCAGCGCCCGGTTCGCCTCTCTGATGGCGTCATCGACCTTCTTCGGGACCTCCTTTTTTCTGACGCCGAGCAAGGGCTCCCTGCGCGCTTTCGCCGCGGCCTCTTCGGCCGGCATCATTGTCTCTGCGGCGAGGAGCTCCTCGAGCTTCGCAGCAGCTCCCGGTTCCATCGCGAGCTTCAGGTCGGCCTCTTTTTTCTCTGCTTCTTCGGTCCTTCCGGTCTCCCTGAGAAGATGGATTAGCGATTTATATGCCCTTACGAAGCTGCGGTCTAGCGATATCGCCTTCTCGAACGCAGCGATCGCCTCCTCGAACCTCTCCAGCCTCTTCAGGTATTCTCCTTTCTCGTACCACACGTCCGCGCTTTCGGCAACGGAAAGGGCCATCTCCGTGAGGCTCAGCGCCTCTTCGACGTTCCCCATATGGTAATGCGCCTTCGCGAGTGCCCTGACTATGACCATATCCTCGGGGAAACTCTTTCTGGCCTTGGAGAGCATATCCTCGGCATCGGCGTACGCCCCGGCATCGAGCAGTATCAGGCCAGACATCTTAAGGGCCAACGAATAGAGGTCGTCGTTCTTGGGTATCTTGCTCAAGAATTCGAGCGCTCTCAGCAGGGTATATCTCCTCTTCTCCCTGCACCACTTCACGGGACCGGCTCTCAGCAGCACGCCTCTGGAAGCGGCCCAATATATCAGCCCCATCCGTAGGAACACATCGCTCAGCACAATTTTCGGGTATCGGGCCGAGAGCGCGTTGATCTTCTGGGCGACCTCCGCAACTATTCTAGACCCTTCAGCTGTCAGCGACAGTTTCGGCTTATTGGAATACAGGGGAATCCCGTACTGGCTTAGGACGAAGTTCGCTATCTTGTAGTAGTTCTCAGCATCCTTTTCAGATGCTTTGTTAACATTGAACGCGGAGATGGTGTCAAGGAACGACTGCCCCTCGACACGCTCGATATCGCCGCCGCTGACCGGGCCGAGCCTCAGCATCGCGGCCGCCTGATGCCTCAGCCGCTCGACGATGCTCTCCCCAAGTATGCTCGGCGGAAACAGGAAGAGGGGGTCTTGAAACAGCGTACTTGCGCAGACCTCACACAAGTACGCCGATTCTTCGGTCACGTCGCCGCATCTTATGCATGACAATCTGATACCCACAGTTGTATCTTGCTTGCCGATTAAAAAGCTACCGACCTTGCTATCTACTGGAATCGAGTCTTTTCGACATGTATCTGCCGTCGAACTCGTAACCGAACTTGCGATAATAACCGCGGACGCCCACGCCGCTCGTCACGCGCAGCACCCTGCTTCCAGCCTCGAGCGAGATCCTCTCGCACTCCTCCAAGAGCTTCCTGCCGAGTCCCCTGTGTTGTGCTGCTCCAGGCAGTCTTTCGTCTATCGGCACTTGTTGGCCGTACACCCTCAGCTCCCTCAGGACGGCACGGGCCTCTCCGTCTTCGTCCAGCCTCAGCCTGGCGAACCCCAGCAGAGCATCTCGCCCAGGATGCTCTATCTGGATGAACTTCTCTGTGCCGTTAGAAGCCTCGTACTCGATCTCTCTCATCCTTGCCTCATCGAGAGGCGCGGCCTCGCATATGTGTCCTATCTCCCTGCATCTGATGCATCTGCACCTCAGACCTGCCTCCTCGAGCTCCTTCGCGACTATCTGCCTGATATGGCTCTTGGTGGCCCCAGCGGCGATATGCGGTAGGGGGATGTCCCTCTGGATCCGCTGGATCCTCACCCACTCGGGAACAAATCGTTTCACGGCGACAAGGAGGTCCACTATATACTCCGTGTCGGGGGGCGTGTACTCGCCGCTCTTCCACATCTCGTACAGTTTCGTCCCTTCGATGACCAATGTGGGGTAGATCTTCAGCATGTCCGGCCTGAATCTCGCGTCCTCGAACAGCTCCCTGAAAACCTGAATGTCCGTGTCAAGGTCAGAACCCGGCAGGCCAGGCATCATGTGATAGCAGACCTTGAGGCCGTGCTTCTTCGCCCTCTCGGTCGCTTCAACGCTATCCGCGACGCTGTGGCCACGCTCAAGTCCCGACAGGATGTCCTCCCTGGTCGTCTGCACTCCGAGCTCGACCCTGGTCATGCCGAGCCCCATCAGGAAATCTATCTGCTTTTCCGAGAACTGGTCAGGCCTTGTTTCTATCGTGAGACCTATGCATCTTGACGGTGCGGACTCGTTCAGCATATGTGCTTCCTGTATTGTGTTCGACTCGATGCCGTTCATCGCATCGAAGCAGCGTTTGACGAACTCCCTCTGATATACCGCATCCCTGGCCGGGAACGTCCCTCCCATGATTATCAGGTCGATCTTGTCCGTCGGATGCCCGATAGATCTCAGTTGGTCCAGCCGGTTCCTGACCTGCCTGTAGGGGTCGAACTCGTTGGCCGCGGCGCGCCTCGCCGCAGGCTCGAATCCCGTGTATGACTGCGCTGTGCCCTTTTCCGGCCCGCCAGGACAGTAAATGCATCTGCCGTGAGGGCACGGTGCCGGGCTCGCCATCACGGCCACCACGGCGACACCGCTAAGCGACCTTACAGGCTTGAGCCTCAGCATCGGCTCGACCTTATCTCTGACCTCTTCCGGGAGCTCAGCGAGTATATCGGCGTTCGAAGGCGTTTTCTGGAGCGAGTATTTCTTGCACAGCTCGGCTTTTAATCTCTGCAGCGCATCGCGGTCGCTGACCCTTCCAGATAGAATCGCTTCGACAACCTCCTCGGTGAACGTCATACAACATTATCCCCTATGAGTGGTTGCTTTGGCCAGAGCCGGATGCACGGTCAGCCGAAGTACATCCCCTCGATCTGCTTCTCTTTGGGCTCATCCGATCTCTCAACCATCTTCAGGACGTCCACGGAGAGGATCGTGGGCACCGGTATGAATCTCAGCCTTCCCCTTTCCTCGGGAGGATCGTCGAGCTCTATCACGAGAGCCGTTTCCTCGGCTATCGTCGCATATCCCCTGAGTTTGCCGCGGGTTTCGAGCGGCCGCTCCCTTGACCCAGCACTTCTGATCAGATAATGCGATCCCGGGATGAGCGTGAAGCTCTCCTCTTTCTTTTTGCTCATTGCCATCGTATCACTTCCTCTTGGTTTGCTTTTTCGCGATCAACGACTGCAGATGGTCGACCGTCTGCCGATAGCTCTTCATGGCCATCTCGACGTGCGCTTCCGTGATGTTCCAGGCCTTGGACAAGTCTCCATATCTGATCCTGTATCCCTTCTTTCTCACGCCGTTCACATCAATGAACACGTCCTCGATAATGTCGAACCCCTTTAGCTTATTGATGTGCCGATAGACGGTAGCTTTCGTGGTCTTAAGCTCAGCCGCTAGCTCCTCCACTGGCCATACTTTGTCCATCCGGGCAAGGAAGCAGTTCACAAACAGCTTGTACGGTACACTCTCCTTTATCGAAGTGACGTCGGTATGAGGTTCATAGCCCTTTGGGAGGTACCTTATTTGATTCAGGAATATAAGCGCGATTTCCTCGATGTCGTTCAAGGGGGTCAGAGGCGTGTTGCTGACAACGTTGATTTCGAAGGCCACGCTTCGGGATAACCTCGTTCGAAATAATTAATGCTTAGGTCTTATCAATTATTGCTATAGCCGTTATTATTATTGCTTTCTCTCCATCGCTTGGGATTTCTCGAACTCCTCCTGTAGCTCGGCCAGGACGGCCCCCCGTATCCTTATGAACTCAGGGGAGGTCCTGTCTCTCGGTCTTGGGATGTCTACGGCGAAAGTCTTCTTTACCTTGCCGGGCCGGGAGGTCATGACGATGATTCTGTCGCCGAGGAAGACCGCCTCATCGACCGAGTGCGTCACGAAGATTATAGTGCTTTTCGTCTTGCTCCATATATCGAGCAGCTCCTTCTGCATCAGGTTCCTCGTCTGCGCGTCCAGCGACCCGAAAGGCTCGTCCATAAGCAATACGCGCGCATCGGTGGCAAGAGCCCTCGCGATGGCCACCCTCTGCTTCATGCCGCCGGAGAGCTCTTTCGGGTGTGCGTTCTCGAACCCCTCGAGATTCACGAGGTCTATCAGCCTGCTGGAGATCTCCTGGTGTCTTTCAGCCGGGATCCTTCGTGTCTCGAGCGGGAACTCTATGTTCTTCCTTACGGTCCGCCACGGAAACAGCGCGAAGTCTTGGAAGACGAGAGTCACAGGTATCTCGTTCGGATTCCCCGACCTCTCGATCTCGACCGTTCCGGTCTGATGTTCCTGTAGTCCTGCGAGCACTCTCAAGACCGTGGTCTTGCCGCACCCCGATGGCCCGAGGATGCAGACGAACTCTCCTTTCCTGACCGTCAACGAGAACCCTTCGACAGCTCGGATGACCGTCTTGTTCTTCGTGAATGACACTCCGAGATTCTCGACGGATATTATTGCATCCCCATCCATCGCAGGAACCTCCTCTCAGTTATCTCCATTGCCAGGAATATCACGTAGCCGACCAGGCCGATCAATATCATGCCGCCCATCGCCTGCACATAGACCCCTTGGACCAGGGCAGAGGTGTAGATGTACCACCCTACGCCGTTTGTGGAGCCTATCATCTCCGCGGCGACGATGGTCATCCAGGCTATGCCCAGGCCCACTCTCAGCCCTGTAATCATATACCCGCTCGCCCCGGGAACAACTACCTTGAAGAAGATGTCAGATCTTCTCGCTCCGAGCGTCCGGGCAGCATCGAACAGCAGCGGGTCAATCGCCTTGACTCCATGGAGCGTATTGATGAGTATCGGGAAATAGGCTCCGAGGAAGCATATGAAAACCACCTTCATCTCGCCCGAAAGAAGCACTACCGCCACGGGGATCCATGCGAGCGGCGGGATAGGCCTTGCGATCTCGTTTATCGGGAACAGGAAGTGCTCGAATGCACGGATATACCCCATCAGCAATGCCAGCGGCACGGCGATTAGCGCGGCTATGCCGAAGCCGAGGAGCACCCTGACCAGGCTGAAGGCCAGGTGTTCCCCCATGAAGTTCGGGTTCCATTGCTCCTTGTGCGTGAAGGAGCTCAGCAGCGCGGTTATCGATTCCGAGAAGGTCGGGAATTCCAGTGCTGGGTTACCGTTGACGGCTCGCGCGAGTGGCTCCAGAAGAAACTCCCAGAAGATGATGAACAGTGTGGCACCTGCAATCCCGAGGATTATCCGTCCCTCCGGGGTGTCGCGGCCGAGGCGCCTGAGGATCCCTGTTCTCTTGGATGCTCTCATTCGCTGTTCCCGCCTTCCCCAAAGGCGCTTCGAGAGCTTAAGCACTGCCGCATCTCTGTTCGCGGAAGGCATGGGACATGTATGTCCCCGGTCCTACATGTAATCCTCTTTTATGTACCGCGTTATGAAGTCCTGGACGTTCGAATAGTCGTTCCCGTTGTATGTCAGCTTGTCCGATGGAATGATCCCGAAATCCATCATCTTTTCCGTGAATTCCTTGAGCATCGCCTTGAAGGAGTCCGTGATAGCATAATCGTATTTCACATGCGCCAGTGCGCTCTTTGTTACAGTATCGTTCTTCGCGGTGAAGGATTTCGCGATAGATACCAGGAGGTCATAATTACTGGAGTTCTGGTTCTGCTTTGCGGAGTTGATCCAATCGATCGCCTCCTTGTGCGCTGCGATGAATTTCTCGACTGCATCGGGATGCCGCGCTGCGAAGCTGTTGCTGACGACGATAACGCAGCACGGATGCTCTGCCCAGATATCGTGAGACGTTGCGAGGATATGTCCAACGCCTGCAGCGACCGCATCGCTTCCCACGGGCTCCCATGCGATGAACGCGCTAATATGGTCCGGGTCTGTCACGGGCTTCTGCATCAGTGTTTTCATGGTCCCGACAGGCGCGTCCGTGTAATTCACGGAGCCTATGTAAGGCGCGGTGCCGCTGTATGGCTTAGGGTCGTTGCTTATGTTCATCCCGTTCTCCTCGAGGAATTTAAGCAGCATGAGATACTGGATAGCTCCCTTGTTCGGCGCGGCGACCTTCTTGCCGACGAGATCCGACGGCTTATCGATGCTATCATCCGCGATTATCAATGAACCCTCCTTGTTGACCTGTGAGATGATAGATGTGTTCACCAGGTTCTTTCCCAGGTTGAGGTGCTTCGATATCGCTGGTGCGGCTCCGACGTACGCTATGTCAACCTCGTTCTGGGCGAAGCCGTTTTCCATTATCACGGCGCCGCTGGCATATCCCTTTGGCGTGACGTTCAACCCGTGCTTAAGGAAGATCGATTGCCCTCCCCCAACGCTCTTGTTGTCCGCGATCGCGTACGGGAGATGGTGTATGTCGCCTGTTATGTAACCGACCCTTATTTCCGAGGGCACATTTGACTGGCTGGCCAGCCAAACCAATCCGGCAGCCAGCCCTGCGGCTATCAGCACTATCGCAAGTGCAAGCGCGATGATCTTTCTCTCCATAGACATTCACCCTATCCTTTTCGGGCGCCCGTCGCCCTGATTTGGATGATGAAAGACGAGCGATATCATTTTTTGCCTAAAAATCAGCATTTATTTCCTAAATGTATTAATATCATCATCCAAATATCCTAATATTGGTAACAATGAAGCCGAGATTATCGGATCAGCTCTTGAGATCCCTGACGGAACAGGATGCCGATTTCTCCGAGACTCTGCGGAGGATAATAAAGGAGGATCTGGCCATGGACCTCCGCGAGTTTGCAAGAAAGGCTGGGATACCGAACAGCACGCTCTACAAGATAATCTCGGAGAAGAGGGCCCCTAATCTCCGGACTTTGAGAGCTATCGTCAGATGCGTCGATGAGATCGAGGGGAAAGCGAAGGGGGAGTTCGTCGCGGTGATAGCTGCGCGTTCGGTCCTTGACAGGATCGAAGAAAGGACGATATCGATCGACGGCAAGGCTATCCAAGTCCGGGAATACCCCGCAAGTACCATTGAGGACGTCATAGTGGCGTCGATACGCGCCGAAGAGGAAGGGGCACGGGGCATTGTATGCGCGCCTATCGTCAGCTCCACTGTTGAGCGCGTCGTAAGGATACCGATAGTAACGATCGCTCCAAAAGAAAGCGTTCTTGAGGCAATCCGTGTGGTCGCGAAGAAAGCAGGCTTATAAGCTATTCCGACTCTATCATTAGGTTATATTCTATCGGTGTGTTGAGAGAGGCCGAAACAAGGCAATTTGCCTTGGTTATCTCGAATGCCTTTCGGACAGATTCTTCATTGGTATCTTTGGGAATAACAATCTTCACGTTCACCGTCATCCGTGCGAATTTCTGGACACCGTCGACACGATCGACTATCCCGGTACCTTCGGATTCATATTTGGAGATCTTCAATCTCATTTTGTTCGCGACGGAATCGAAAGTGCATGCGAGACAGGTTATAACTGACGAGACGAAAGCATCCTCTGGGGTCATGGTATTATGGATGCCTCTATACTCCGGTGGTTTCGAGAAATCGAGCACTAGACCGTTCTGAGTATAGAGCTTTGCGGGCCATTTCATCTCGAGCGTCAATCTCGAAGTGAATTTTTCCAATCTAACCCCCTCTGACGGGCAACCTGCCTCACGGGTTAAAAGTGCAACCGCTCAGAGAATTTTCTCGATCTTCTGTTCAATGTACTGCTTCGGTACCGCACCTATCATCTTATCGACGAGTTTGCCGTTCTTGAAGAAGAGCAAAGTCGGGATGCTCATTATACCGAATTTCGTGGCGATCGCCGTGTTCTCGTCAGTGTTCAGCTTGCCGAATACGACCCTGCCCTTGTTCTCCTTGGCAAGGGTCTCTATTGTCGGGGCAAGCATTCTGCATGGTCCGCACCAGGGCGCCCAGCAATCTATCACCAATGAACTGTACTGTTTAATTATTGAATCGAAATTCGCGTCGGTTATCTCTATCGGGGTCCCGGGCCAGTTCGCCCTTTCCTTCTCCTTCTCTGCTATTGCCATAATCTCCCTCATCTTTTTCTGACGGATAGCCATAATCTCTTCATCCATATCTAATCGCACCTTCGTTTTTGCATTATTTTTGCAATAATGTTGCATGTTCGGCTATAAATGATTTTCGGACCCTCTCTTTCTGATGTGGATCCTGGGCAAACAACGGGATCTGCAATCACGTCATTGGCGGTCGAGCATAGATTATAATAACAGTGTTATTTTCGTTCAGAAACTTATATTAGATTGATGCTTTTATAACAATGTAATAAAAGGCCTATTTCAAGGTGATCTGATGAAGATATTAGGTTATCGAAATGAGCAGCTTATATGGGCCGGTTTGAGACTCGTACTGGGTTGGACGATGTTTTGGGCATTCCTGGATAAGCTATTCGGATTATATCCGACATCCCCATCGGCAGCATGGATAAGCGGAGTATCCCCAACCGCAGGCTTTCTGAGATACGCGACCAGTGGACCATTGGCAGGATTCTATTCCGGGCTTGCGGGAAATGTGATGGTGGATGTACTCTTTATGGTTGCGCTTTTCGCGATCGGCATGGCTCTGCTATTGGGAATAGGAATGAGGATTGCGGGATACTCTGGCGCAATTTTAATGCTGATTCTCTGGTCGACCAACCTTCCGCCCGCGTACAACCCAATCGTGGACGAGCATATTTTCTACGCGATAGCCCTTCTTGGTATGGCACACGTCAAGGCTGGACAATGGCTCGGGCTTGGCAAATGGTGGGCCAATCTAAATATTGTGAAGAAGTATCCGATCCTCGAGTGATTTTAACCGGATTCGCAGGGGCCTTTGCCCCTGTATTCCGATTTTTCAACTGGATGAGAAACTATTTTAACCCGTCACGCGGATACAGCGACCGGGATGCATCATGCTCGAGGAAGCTTCTGAGCTTATCGGCCTTCAGGTCTACACGAACAAGGGGATCTATCTCGGAACAGTGAACAACCTCGTAATTGATTTGGAAGAGTCGAAGGTTCAGGGTTTGTTCATAAGTGAGACGAACCCCCTACTTGTCGAGAACTCCAAGGCTGTCAACGTTCCCTATCGATGGGTCGGGGCTGTCGGCGACATAATTCTACTGAAGTATTTCCCGAAGAAGGTCGCACTGAAGAAATCGTCCGCTCCGAAGAAGGAGCTCAAAGGCGAGATAGAAAGCGTCTGATGGGCTGGCTCGCTTTAAAGCTACGATCGGGCTCTTCTCACATATCCGCTTGATCATAGGTGGTAGATTGCCGGTAGAAATCGAGGAGCCCTGCCTGATCTCGGAGAACGCGTCTATTGTTGGCGAAGTCAGGATATCCAAGGGATGCAGTATCTGGCCTTTCGCGAGCATAAGGGGCGACCGCGGGCCGATAACGATCGGCGAGGGAAGCAGTATACAGGATTGCTGCGCGATCCATTGTGACGCGGGGCATAAGGTGGTCATAGGCAGGGACGTCACGGTTGGTCATGGAGCGATAGTTCATGGAGCTATCATCGGCGACGAGGTCATCGTCGGGATGAACTCGGTTATTCTGGATGATGCTATCATCGGAAGCGGTTCGATAGTCGGTGCTGGGGCGGTCGTTCCAAGCGGAATGGAGGTTCCCGAATGCAGTCTAGTCCTCGGCGTACCTGCGAAGATAATCCGATCCGGCGATGTGACCCTCAGAGAAAGAGCCCGGGCGAACGCGAGGGCTTATCACGAGCTACGGGACGAGTATCTTAGCGGGAAGCGCGGAAAAATCTGATTTAGATCAGATCGAGGTCTATGCCGCAGATATTGCTAAGCTCCTTGTGAAGGGCGAGCATCCTCTTCGCCCCGTCCATTTCGTGCATTCTGACCAGTCTCTGGATGGTCTCCGCCACCGGTACTTTTTTCGTCCCGCTTATGAGGTTATCGGCATGCGTCACGATTTTCTCTTCCAGTGTCTCGGGCATGTAGCTCTTTACCGGGAGTCCCAGGCGCCGCGCATCGCTTTCCGTCAGCCCGGCTCCGATATGCCTCTCGATGATCCTGATCAGGCTATCCGGCAGCCCCTTTTCTGCCGCTATTCTCGCTCCTTCGACCGCGTGCCTTATCCCGTGAGTAGAAACTCTCCCGATATCGTGTAGCAACCCTCCGATTTCCACCAGTTCGACATCCACCGGCTTCGTGCATCTCTTCGCGATCTTGACTGCCAGGTTGCTGACCGCGATGCAATGATTCACGATTTCGGTATCTGCTCCCAGTGATTTCAGCAGCTCCAATGCCTCTTCCCTTGTGGGGAGCCGCGGTTTCATCCCTTGATCATCCTGAGTTCCTTCCTTCGTCGACAACAGTCTTCCCCCTTTCGCTGGGGATTATCCTGAGCCTCGCACCAGGGAACGTTCTGCTAAGCTCTCTGCCCTCATGATATCTGTCCAAGAAGAGTGCCAAGGCCGCCACTTCGGAGTGAGGCTGATTCCCTACGGCGATGTTGTAATCCGCGAGCGTGTAGAGCTCCGAAGGCACCTTCTCCGCACCGACTATGACAAGAACGTCCTTTCCTCTGACATGTTGTATCGTTTCGTCCAGGGGCATGCCGTACATTGTGAGATGCACCTTTAGACCCTGCCAGGAGTTCAAAACCTGCTTCCAAGGAATGCCGGACTCTATCTGGAAATCGCCCCCGAACCTGGAAACGACAGATCTCACCGTCTTCTCTATCTCAGGATCCTTAGTTGAAATGATTATCCCATCTGCGCCGAGCGCTCGTGCCACTAGCGCTACGTGAGTGGTGATCCGTTTGTCCCTGGCCGGGCGATGGCCAATCCTGAGCACCTTAAGCATGACGCTCACCGGAATGTAGACGGTCAATCCGACGCGATGTCCTTTCTCTTCTCTATCCTATGGCCGCGGTATTCGAGCTTGGCGCTCCTTTTAACGAGGCTCTTTAGCATCGTGAAGGTCACCCCAAGGGCCTCCGCGACATCCCCTGCGAACTTGCCCTGGTCACCCACGAGGTCGAGGATCTTCTTCTCGATCTTCTGGAACTCCTTCTCGTCCATCACCGCGGCCGCAAGGACATCCGATATCTCGTACACCGGCCAGGAGGCGTTTATGTGGAATGACGTGTAGTACGTGTGATAAGCCTTCTCCGGCTGCTGGTCCTGAGATGATTGCCATCTGGTCTCGACCAGCTTCATCTTCTCGAAGAAGGCCAAGGCCTCCTTCCCTTCTTGGCCGAACAGCTGCTCGATCTCCTTGGCGGTATGCCATTCGAGCGTTATCAGTTTCAAAACCTCTCTCTTGACCTTAGTGTCCACCGCCCGGAACATAGGGACAAGGTCAGAAGGGTCGGTGATAACCTTGATTCTGCTCATGTACAACCTCTATATGATTGTGGTATTATAAAGATGATAGGTATCTATCGCGAAGAGTATTTAAATGACATCGTAAAGCCAGAATAGAATAACAATCATTAAATTCAAAATGACGAATTAATATCATTTTAGAAGGGCCAAATAGGGTTATCCGCCTTGTCAGACATCGAATCCTGTCCGGCGCCATTTGTCCTCTATTCCTCTGTACAGTATCACCGTCGCCCCTATCAATATCGCGAGTACGAGCAGTATCGACCCCGCGGAGAAAATCGGGTTGCTCCTTATCGTGAACGACAGGATTGTAAGGCAGACGTCCGGCAGGAATGACATAATCGCGAACCTGCCCATTATACCCATATCGAACAGGAACGAGTTTGTCCTGAGGCCTGTGAGATAGGCGGTCATTACCACCATGTATATCGATGTGACGACCATCACGATCAGCGCTAGCCATAGCAGGTCGATCTCGTTGTTCAGTATCGCAATCCCGACTACGAATATCGTACTTATCCAGAGGGTCAGGACGAGGAAGACCCTCAGCCTCGACCTTATCACCTGCGGGACTGTGAGCGGGAGAAGGGAATAGTAATCCGTCCCATCAACGTTGTTCAGCCAGCTGTAGAGTAGCACGCCCAGGAACCCGACCATTGCACCGTAGAACACCGTGTTGAACCCGACCTCTATCCCGAGACCGGTGTTGACGAACCATGAAGTGAACGAAAGGAAAACCAGCGGCAGCACGAACGAGAAGAACATCTTGCCGACCGTCCCGCTCCTCTTGAGATCGACGAACTCCTTGCCGACGACCTCCTTGTAACTGCCAGTAATGGCGAATCTCTCGATGTATCTCGGCAATATCTGATCATGTCGTATGTCTCTCACTGTGAAATGCAGCTTCACGAGCATCACGCTCAGACCTGTCATGATCGCCGTCTCACCGACGGACAGGAGAGCCATCATCAGAGCGCCTGTGTAATCGCTCCCAAAGGGCGCGACGGAGAACTCGAACTTCAATGCGGGCAAGAGGATTTCGACATCGAACATCGATAATGCTCCGCCAAAGAAGACCAATAATATTAGGCCGGACGTGAACGCGAGGAAAGCGAGCATATTTCTATTGTAAAGGACTGAACCGAGAAAGCTTATGCTCGTTCCCAGCTGAAAGCTCAGGATTGCGGCGACGAAGAACAGCAGGATGCTGGTTATCTTGAACCCCGCGATCGGCGCCGATACCATGAGCCCCGCGATTGCCGGAGCAAGGACGAGCAGGAGATAGAACAGAGAATCCCTGATATACAGTCCGAGGAAGGTCTGGCGGTAGGTCAGGGGCAGCAGCGACGGGGTTGCTACCAGGTAGTTGCGGGTACCGAACCTCTTCTCCACGAACTGACGACCCATAAACCCGAAGCTTCCCACGGATATGCCGTACAGGAACGCGGATGCGAGCGCGAGCAACGTCAACTGATCAAGAGTGGTTTCGACGAGCAGCCGTTTCATAGATATGCCGAAAACCATTGAAAACAGGAAGACTATCACAGGGAAGGTCCAGAACCGTTTGCCCGAGTAAGTAATATGTGTCCGCAGCTCTTCCTTTAACATGAGTTTTAGAAGTGTCCACATCATTTACGTTCATCCCTTCTGGATGAGCCTGAGGAACAGGTCCTCGAGATGCTCCCCTTCCCTGACAAGCTCGGACATCTTGCCAGATGCGATTATCCTGCCGCTGGATATTATCGCAGCCCTGTTGCACAGCTTCTCGATTATCTCCAGGATGTGCGAGCAGACGAAAACCGTCCCACCGTTGCCGACGTATTTTCTCAGGAATTCCCTGAACTTGTGCTGATAGATAGGATCAAGATTGATGAACGGCTCGTCAAGAAACACGAGTTCTGGCTCATGGATGAACGCGCCCGCGATCATCAGCTTCTGCCTCATTCCCTTGCTCAGGTCCCTGCATATGGTGTTCCTGGCATCCTGGAGATCGAAGAAATCGCACCACCAGTCTATCCTCGAATCGACGTCCTCGAGTTTCCTCACCTTCGCGACGAAATATAGGTATTCGTAGGCCGTGAGATAGGTCGGCGGTGATTCCACTTCTGGGACTATGCCTATCAGCCGCTTCACCGCGAGGGGGTCCTTCTTCACATCTATCCCGAGGACCCTCGCGATACCCTCATCTTGCTCGAGTTGCCCGGTCAGTATCCTCAAAAGGGTTGTCTTTCCCGCGCCATTCGGGCCGAGGAACCCGAACATCTCCCCTTTCTCCACTTTGAAGGTGATCTTGTCGAGGGCGATTTTGTTCCCGAACCGCTTTGAGATAGATTCCGCCTCTATTATGGACACGATTGCGTCAAGAGGGCAAAAGATTATTTTAAGATTGGTCGGACAATTGCAAATTTGATATGCACACCGTGCATCAGTCGCACCCTTTGCTGGAAGCCCGAGAATCGTCCTTCTCAGAAATTGCAGCCTTATGAAAAGGTGTTGCTCAATTTCTTTCAAATATTCTAATTGTTATCACGTGACATGCTAATCATTGTTAATGGTGAGCCAAATGAAAGATAGGGCGAAGAACACCTTGACCAGCAGGATAGAGACCGAGATAGACCTCCTCCAGAGACATGTCGCACTCCTGAAGGCGATAATGGACAACGAGCCCATCGGAATCATCCGGCTCTCGGAGATGCTGGCCTTCCCGCAGCACAAGGTGAGGTATTCGCTTAGGATACTCGAGCAGGAAGGACTGATCGAGCCATCTCCTGATGGCGCGATCACGACCGCGAAGCTCCAGGATTTTCTCGACAACCTGAAGAAAAGCTTGGAGTCGCTGAATGCGACCGTACAGGAGCTGCGCGAGCAGCTGGAATGAGCCGCAATCCAGTGCTCCAAAAGTCTTATCTACGGGTGACAGATAAGGAGCAGCTACGCCCTGCCGTCGTAGCTCAGTTGGTAGAGCATCCGGCTGTTAACCGGAAGGTCATCGGTTCGAGCCCGATCGACGGCGCTGCGTGAATGGACCGACGATGGAAAACCGTTAATTACAGGATTCAGGTTTAATATTCGAGGTTGAAGGGCCCGTAGCTTAGTCCGGCGGAGCGACTGGCTCATAACCAGTTGGTCGTCGGTTCAAATCCGACCGGGCCCACTACCTGAATCATTCTCATCCGCACGGGTATGGCCTCCATCCGTCCCCAAATCGCCTGACGACCGCCCAATTCTACTATGTGGTCGGGATAGAATTGACCAGATTCAGCCTTTCCTGATAGTTCACCTTCGCGATGTTCTCCGACAGCAGGATGGATTCGACCATCCTCAGGCGCTCCAGCATCTCTATCATTTTCTCTTTTGTCAGATTGCGAAGGTCGAGCCCTATCTCCAAGAACTGATTTTGGGCGATGAGCATGGCCTTTTCCATGTCCCCGTGTTGCGCGCAGAAGTCCGCGAGAATGTAATCGAACGCGTTGGTGAGCGTCATTGGTCTCTCCTTCTGGACCTTCCTGTAGTTCTGGGCGACGCTCGATACCAGACGCTTGCCAACAAACTGGAAAAGCTCATCGATATTCTCTCCGGTTTTCGCGCTGCAGAAGAATATCGGTATCCCGCGTTCGTCCGCGATCCTCTTCAATATCGATGCTGTCGGGGAGTCCTCATCGACAAGGTCGATCTTGTTGCCGAGATATACAAGGCCGGCCTTGGCATCGGCCTTGCTCGTCTCGATAACCCAGAACTCCGGAATAGATGATATCGTCTCGACCCTGGAGAGGTCGCTGACGAGAACGATCGCATCGGCATCCGCGAGTGCCATTTCCCTTATCCGCTCATATTCCCGCTGGCCACACAGGTCGTATATTGCAAGCCTCAGGTTGATTATGACGTTGGGGTAGATGAACTGCAATCTCTTGTGATATACTTTGACCCCGGTCCCAGGAAGATAGTCTTCAATGAAGCGGTTGTTCACGAACCTTTCGACAATGGCTGTCTTGCCAGTCCTGCTGTCCCCCATCAAGAGTATCTTCTTGTCTATCTCGCGTAGCTCCAATTCGTCCTATCTCCTTTGTGAGTGTTCATACGTTTGCTGCCAGATGGTAGCATATGACGATTCCAATTTCTCAAGAATAAAATTTTCCGTCGCCTTTGGCAAGTGTTCCCGAGGATGATATCCAAAATCGGTGCATCGACGATCGATTCTCTTCTGGCTCGCAAGTTGAAACCGCTCACCTTTCAACCCGTCTCATTCACGAGTCTTGCGCTTATTCTTCGCGCAGGTGATACGCTCGCATCTGCTCAAGATGCTTGTCAGTGTGCGAGTTATATCCTGTTCTTTCATCTCGGGAGCGTCTTCCTCTTTCAATCCCTTCTTGTCCGCATATTGCATGTTCAAGCCGTATCCCCTGTTTCCGTGCCCCCGCATTCCAACGGTGTTATTTAATGCCTTTATTTATCCTACAATGAACAATTATATACATCATTCATCGACCATTGCCGAAAGGCAATCGAAGCCGTTGGCCATGAGGCTCTGCTTCGGCTTCATCTCGAATGATTGATTCATTATTTTGGGGGGATATCAACAGAGATTCCGGGTAAATGCGCAAGAGCTCTTTTGGCACCATTGGGATTCCCTACTTTGTGTTATCGGCTATTTTGGATTCGGTTTACGAAAATCGATATCCCTTGCAACAATTATGTTCATTTCATCGAAGACGGAAGACAATTTTATTTAGGCGGGATTTGAATAAGTGAATGTTCCATGCAAAGGAGCAGAGGATATGGCGAATCCAGACACCGCTGAGAGGTTCGATCCTCTTCTTTCGTTCCTGGAAGGAATAGCAGCGATGATAGTCATTTTCCAGGAAGGCAAGGTGGTGTTCGCCAACCAGAACATCAGGGAGTTTTTAAAGAAAAACGAATTAATCGGGATGAGCCAGGAAGAGCTGGTACAGCTCATCGCTCAGGATACCAAGGAGCTGTCAGGCCTTCTGGAAAGGGCTGAGAAGAGCGGGCAGGCGAGGCCGAGGCTCATCAAGCTGAACGAAAAGCTCGAGAAGGGCAAGGAACGAATCGCGTATACGAGATACTTCAAGATCGGCCCTGGAAAATATGCGACCGCGCTTATACTGATGGATCCTGAGAGCTTCTGGGACATCGAGACGACCCTCGTGGGCAAGCCTCAGAGATTCATGGCCATGCTCGACTCAATGAAGGATTGGATATGGGAGATAGACAGCGAGTGTGTGTTCACCTATTCGAACAGGGCTTCCGAGAGGATACTCGGGATGCCCCCAGAGGAGCTGATAGGGAAGAATATAAACGACGTCCTCTCGAGTAGCGAAACGGAACAGTTCATCAAGGAGTTGTCCCGCAGTTTTCCCTCGGATAAAGAGCTCATCGTCTATCGCCTGAGTTATACCGATAAGGCGGGTAAGCCGCATTATATGGAGCTGGAGGTATTCCCGATATTCGATGAGGACGGGTTGTTCGCGGGCTTCAGAGGCATATCGAGGGATGTCACCAAGGAGCATCTCTCGTTGCAGCGGGTCAAACTCTCGGAGAAGAAGTACAAGACGCTGTTCGAGGGCGCGAACGACGCGATATTCCTGATGAACAACTATGTCTTCCAGGACTGCAACGCGAAGACGCTGGAGATGTTCGGATGCAATCGAGAGGATATAATCGGCAAACATCCCTGGGAGTTCTCGCCGGAGAAGCAGCCCGATGGCAGGGATTCGAGGGAGAAGGCGATCGAGATGATGGACAAGGCCCTCACCGAGCCACAGCGGTTCTATTGGAAGCATCGCAAGAAAGACGGGACGCTGTTCGATGCCGAGGTCAGCCTAAACAGGTTGAAGCTCTCGGCAAAGGGCAAGATGCTCCAGGCGATAGTAAGGGACGTCACCGAGAAATTCGAGTACGAGGCCAGACTGGAAGAGAGCGCTGCGAAGTTCAGGACGCTCTTCGAGCAATCCCCTGATGTGAGGATGGTGACGGACTCCTCTCTGAGAATTGTGGAAATGAATGATGCTGCGCTCAACGCTCTCAGGTTGAAACGCGAGGAGGTGATAGGGAAACGGCTCGGTGAGGTCCTTCCTGAGAGGCTGGCGGAGGACTTCTCGCGAATGATCACACAGGTTCTGACCACGAAGGAGATGCACAGGACAGAATATCACCTTCAGCCGGAAGGATTGGACTGCTGGCTTGACTTCGTGCTATCCCCGATCCCGGGTAGAGAAGGGAAGGTGAGCTATGTTCTGAGCAGCGGTCATAATGTGACTCCGCGAAAACTCGCGGAAATCAATCTGAGCGAGCAGAAGAATAAGCTGCAGCTGATACAGGACAACATCGACTTCGGCGTGATGGTGATTGACAGGGATTTCAAGATCGTCGAGATGAACAGGCAATTATCTCAATGGTCACCAAATACGAAGGTGGGTGATATCTGCAGGCGTGCGTTCGAACACTGCAAGTTCGCCGATAAAGACGCTCAGGGTTGCCCTGGAGAGCGTGTCTTCTCGACCAAGAAACCATATTACGAATCTCTCGAGCTCGAGTGCGATGGCCAGAAGAAATTCTTCGAGTTCAGGCCGCTCCCGATATTCGACGAGAAGGGCGAAGTGAAGTACGTAATGGAGATAATCGATGATGTCACTGAGAAGAACCTCATCAACCGTCAGCTTGACATGATGAGGAAAAGGGCCGAGCTCTACGTCGATCTCATGGCGCACGACATCGTCAACTACATCACACCCGTGAACTGCTATCTCGACTTCCTGTTGAGCAGCCCTGATCTGAGTGACGAGCACAGGGAGCTGATACGGCACATGTTCGAGCAGCTGAGCAAGACGAGCTCTCTAATAAAGAACGTGAGGACGATGGGCGAAGCTTACCGGCTCAAAGAATACATCGAGACGCAGGACCTCAAGGAGCTCATCGAGAACGCGGAAAGGGATGCGATGTCTCTCTTCCCGTGGAAGAACATAAAGTTCACGCACTCGTTCCCCGACGGGAAATGCGCGGTCGATGCGCACAAACTTCTGATGAACGCCCTATCGAATGTATACCAGAACTCGATAAAGGCTGACGCGCACGACGAGGTTGTCATAGACACGATTGTATCGAGAGAAAGAGACGCATCTGGCGAATATTACCTCATACGCATAGATGACCGCGGTCATGGCATACCAGAGGAGCAGAAAAAGGCACTCCTGTCGGAGGAAACGAAATCGTTCGAGTCAATGTATAGCGAGCGGGATAAAAGGACATCCCGCGGCATGGGATTGCGGCTCATCAGGATGATTGTAGAGCTAAGTGGTGGGTCAATCGATATCGAGGACCGAGTCTCGGGTGATCCGTCGCAGGGGACGTCGTTCAGGATAAGACTTCCTATCAAAACCTAAAAACTATGCTTCGTTAGGTTCTCATTTTAATGATGCACATCCAATTAGTTCACCGTCAGGGGTTCGCAGTACAAATCTATTGCCAGAACCATATACGCTCTTGTCAAGGAGAAAATATTCGCCCGCGTCTAATGTATAATGTATTATTGTGAGATCTCTCATAAGATGTAACGCCCTCTATCGCCTCACCAGGAGTGAAATCTTTCAGCGTTCTATGAAATATCGTAATGTTATATGCATTGATTATTCCCACGCATATAATTATGATATGTCAATCCCTGAACAGGCAGAACATAGATTTGCCAATCGGTATCCGTTTCTGATAAACCTGTTTTGACCAGGCGGCCGGTCTGAATCGCGGCGAGCAAGATCTCTCGGTATCGGCATTCCCCGAGACTGTGGAAGGATGCAAAGATTAATCGCATCCTTTTTCATCGGGCTGATTGAAAGTCATTGCAAAACGAGATGATTGCATTGGTGGGGAGTGAACCTCATGGTCGAGACTTGGCTTCTGCTCGCGATCCTCGCGATATTCATGTACGGCTCTTCCATGGTCGCGCAGAAGCGCTCCTTGCATGAGCTCTCCTCATCCGCGATGATACTCTTCTCGCTTCTCATCGCACTGCCGATGTACGTCACGGTCTTCATATACGAGCTTCTGACAGGCGCTCTTCGGTGTATCGGATTGGACGGTCTGGCTTTCGGATTGCTCGGCGCGACCTTCGGTCAGATAGGGTATTACACATACGTCGAGGCAGCCAAAAGAGGTCCTATCTCCATTGTCGGGAGTGCCACTGCAACCTATCCCGTAATGGTGGCGATAGTCGCAATCACGTTCCTCGGAGAGACTCTGACGGAGGCACAGGGGATAGGCGTGATACTGATAATGGCCTGCATGATTGCGCTGTCATATTTTCACGAGGCCCCTGGCGATCCGAAAGGCACCTCCTCTCGAGGCTACTACGCGCTGGTCGTCTTCACCGTTCTCGCGTGGGGTCTCTGGGGTATATTCACGAAATTCGCCCTGATACGAATGTCCGATTTCGCGTTCCTCGGACTATATGCGTTTGTCGTCCCCCCTGTGACGCTATTGTACTATCGAGTCAAGCAGGTAAAGATACGGGAGATCTGGCCGAAATGGGGCTTTGCGGTCAAGGTAGCAGTGATATCAAGCATTGTGGGTAACCTCGCGTTCTTCGTTGAGATAATGGCAATAGATATCGGACCTGCTGCGATCGTGTTTCCCCTGATAGCCTCTGCGCCCGTCGTGGTCGCGGTACTCGCGTTCCTGTTCCTCAAAGAGCGGCTATCGAGGATCGAGTGGCTGCTAGTGGCGGGGTTCGTCGTCGGGATAATCCTCGTATCCACTATCTGAGAGAATCAAATCTTCCGTTGTTCCAGATTGCAAACGTCAGCCTCAGGAGTTCTTGTACGTGTGTAATACGGATTTGCGAGGTCCTCGAATGCCGAGAGCGCTGCGACTGCTCCTCCATGCACCGCGGCGACCACTTGCATAATCCCGCCAGTGACATCTCCTGCAGCGTACACGAACGGGACGTTCGTCCTGTAATTTCTGTCGACCTTCACGAACCCGTTACTGTCGAGCTCCACGCACATCGCTTTTGCAAGAGCGCTGCTCGGGGTCGTTCCGACCGCGATGAAGACCCCATCGAGCTCCATTCTGGTGATCTTCCCCGTCTTCGTGTCTCTCAGGTCGACGCTTCTGACAGCGGCTCCGTCACCGTTTATCCTCTCGATAATCGTGTTGAGCATCGCGTCTATTTTCTTTTCTGCAACAGCCTCTTGTAGATGCCTGTCCGCGCGGAACGAATCTCTCCTGTGTATGATCGTGACGTCGCATCCGATCGAGTGAAGGTACAACGCATCCGTCAGAGCGGTGTTCCCTCCGCCTACCACGACGACCTTCTTCTTCCTGAAGAAAAAGCCATCACAGGTCGCGCAGTAGCTCACGCCCTTGCCGTAGTATTCCTCCTCTCCAGGTATCAACAGCTTCTTGTGCACCGCCCCTGTCGCAAGCAATACACTCCTGCTGCGGAATATCCCTGAGGTCGTGGTCAATTTGAAGGCGTCCTTCTCTCTTTCTATCCCAACGACCTCCGCTCCCTCCTTTATATCCACGTACTCCCTCGCGTGAGCGACCATCGCCTCGACGAGTTTCAGCCCTTCTATCCTCGGGAAGCCGGGGTAATTCTCTATCCATGGAGCAAGCATGACCTGGCCACCGGCCACACCCTTCTCGAGCACCAGGCAGCTAAGCCCGCTCCTCGTGCCATATATCGCCGCGGACAGTCCGGCAGGGCCGGACCCGATGATCGCCAGGTCGCACAAGCGCTCCTCTGTCGCCTCCTTGCACGCCTGTTTTCGTACCTGCATGAAGGGTGCAATAGGAGACAGTCATACAATAGTCTTTTTCATAGTGTGTGAGGCAATTCCCTTCAAGAACCATTATAAATCCGAAGCCAATCTCTGGCTGATAGCTGAAAACGCTCCGTTCTCCAGACACAGGAAGGGGATATCACGATAGAGCTCTGGCTGATTTTCTCGCTGGGAACGATACTCTTCTATTCAACCGCACAGCAGTTCTCGAAGAAGGGTGTGCTTCTCATCGGGTCGTACAAGACGGGGTTGCTGTATTCTATGGCCTCGGTCGCGATACAGGGGTCGTATTGGCTATTACTTCCCGATCAGGTGGCGAACAGCATCGAAGGTATTTTGATGGCTATAATCGCTGGCATAATCGGCGCGCTCGGGTTCGTGTTTTACATTTTCGCGTTGCGGATAGGGAAGGTATCGGTGGTCTCCGTATTGACGGCGGGATATCCTGCAGTATCGGTGATACTGGCGATACTGCTGCTGAGCGACCGTCTCACAATGCTACAAGGGGTCGCGATAATCATGATCATATCCGCGATGCTTCTCCTGTCCGGGACCGAGGGCATGCAGACAAAGAACGAGGACGGCACTCCGAAGAGCAGATTGTGGCTCTTCTGGGCGATAATGTCGCTGCTGTTCTGGGGTCTCTGGGCGATCCCGTCGAAGCTCGCGATAGAGATGATAGGCGAGGCGGACTACATACTGATAGACGGCCTGACAATGGTCCTCGTGTGGGCACCTCTCTGGTTGTATTTCGAGAAGGGTAGAATGGACAGGGACATACACAAGCTGAAATATTCCGGGTTCGCGGGGATTATGGCCTCCCTCGGGACCGTCTGCCTGTTCCTCGCGCTCAGCAATGGCATCGTGTCTATCGTGACTCCACTCACGTCGATATATCCAATAGTGACTGTGCTCCTGGCGAGGTTCACACTCAAAGAGAGGCTGTTCTGGCTGCAATATCTCGCCGTGGCGATAGCTGTGACCGGTACGGTGCTTCTGGCGCTCTGAGATCATCTCGTCATCGCATTCCTGATCCCGTGGAAAACATCGGATATCGATTTCAGGAAGGTATGTTTCGGGGCATTGTTGAGGTCGAGGCTCTCGAGTCGTCTGATCCTGTAGCCTATCGGCGGGTGCGAGTCGAAGGCAAACCAATCTTCGAGTGTCGACTCCTTCCCCTCGATGAACCTCTCGTCGAGTATAAGCCTCCTGAACCCTATCTTCTTGAGAGATGTCGCCATGGTCCGCGGGTCGCGCAATATGTACGCGGCTTCGAGGTCAGCTCTCGCCTCGAGCAATTTTCCGACGAAGAATATCATGTAGAATATGAAGAAGAGATATATCGGCCAGATGGGAGCGATCACGTCGTAGTAGACATACACTCTTGCGAGGTACTCGCACGAGAACACCGTGAACAGGATAGCCGGGTCTCCAAACCGGAGATGGCTCATCTCGTGTCCGACGACGAGCTCTATCTCGTGCTCCTCGAGCTGTATTAGGAGCCCGATCGTAATTAGTATCGTCGCAAGATGCTTTGATACACCTGTCGCAGCAGCGTTCGGCTTGATGTTTCTCGTTATCATGATAGTCGGAACAGGCGCCCGGAACTTTTCAGCCGCTCTTCTGACTATCTCATAGACGTTTATCCTCTTTACAATGATCTCTTCTGGTGGGATGTTTATGCCCGCCTCAAAAAAGAAACGCGATATCTCCTCGGGTGTCGCCTGTCTATTCTTCTCGGTCATGAACGAATAGATGCGCTTCTTCAATGAGGGCAATCTGTCGCCATACATACGCATAAAAGAACCGACCATCGCGCTATCGAGCTTGCACTTGACTATTACCACCTCAGGATGCTCCTTTGTGATCCGCCAGTCGCTCGTCATTGCAGCGATCTTTCCAGCGCTGAGCATGATTGCGAGTATCATCACAACGAGCACTATCGGGCCGATTTCCGTGCCGAATATCAGGATTATTATCACGCCGATGATGATCGACAGCAGGAACAGGTTGAGCATGTTTCCAGTGAGGAACTTCTCCGAGAACTTACGCTGTATCGCCAGCCTGGAGGTCTTTTCCTGGCCGGGCATAAAGGTCATGTATATCGTCTCGCTCCTGACGATCTCCTCGAATGCCTGGAGCATCAGCAGAAGATAGTCCTCGAGCCTCTTGGCGAACTCCTGGTTCGGACCCTGTTTGGAGAATATGTCGACTGTCAGAGGAGAATCGAGCTTTATCCTAACGACGGCCTCATAGCCTCTCGGATACCATTTTGCATCGAATACGAGGAACTTGCCGTGCTCTCCTGCGATATGATTGAAATTCCCCGCAGCTATCTGTCCGAATCTTCCCTGGTTCGACGCCTCCACCAGGAACCGCGGGAATGATAATATACTGTTTTTTGTGACCTCCGTTGTCAAAGTGAAGGTCGCGCACGGCTCGCCCAAATCCAGTAAGCCCCTTGGCTTCGGTTCCATGTATGGACTACCCTCTCTCCCGTGATTGATATTGTGATGATTCCGATGCTGAAATATCTATGCCTATCAGGAAAATCCTCAAAATGACTTCATTCATGTATAAATTAGGCAACATTCATGATCTCCCCCTATCCCAAAGTTTCCGTTATTAGAAAGCAGGCAATCATGATTCGAATCCGTTAGCTTTGAAACCGGAGGCGAATTAGGTGCGGGGGTATGGGATATATTTCAATGTGCTATCATGATTTCTGCAAGATTTTGTTCATTTTTTCCACTTTATCGCGGATTAATTATTGGAATTCGAAATTTCTTTCAACAACGGCCTGATTTGGAAAGTAAGGATTAATAAAAGAACGACGCACGCGTTATCCGATGACGATGAATGCGGGATTGTCGGCTCTGCTCTTGGTGCTCGTGCCGGTCATAATGGGAATGGCATCTCTGGCCGCCAGGAGAATCTCCCTTCAGAGGATCGTCGTTGGCTTAATGGCCGCCGTGATGGTCTTTCTATCACTGGCTCTGTTTTGGGATATGTACTCGACCGGCGCTTCAAGAATGACGTTCGAGGCGGATGAGATCGAGATCAACGTTGTTATCATTCCGGTAGCCCTGCTGATCACGGCGCTCGACTTCGCCCTGATGCTCTACTTCGTGTACATAGGCGTGAGGTGGAGGAACGCCATCGTGGTAGCATTCGCCGTGCTCCAGATAATCCCTCTATCGCTCATCGAATACGCGGAGTTCGGGCACACGGTCTCGCCGTCGATTGTGATCGATTATCTCTCTGTCATAATGGCGCTTGTAATATCGATTGTCGGGTCGATTATCATCGTCTACAGTCTGAAATACATGGAGTCTGATGATAGACAGGCACGCTTCCATTCGATAATGATACTCTTCCTCGGCGCTATGAACGGCGCTGTGTTCTCGAACAACATCCTTTGGTTGTTCTTCTTCTGGGAAGTCACGACGCTGTGCTGTTTCCTGCTGATAGGTCATGAGCGGACCAAGGAGGCCAATGAGTCCGCTCTGAGGGCGCTCATCTACACTCTCGGAGGGGGCGTGGCGTTCGCGTTCGCGATCGTCATGATCTGGCTTCAGATGGATACCATGTCGCTCCAAGAGGTGCTCGACAGCGGCGGAACGGCTGCCTGGGCTATAGCCCCCGTGGCTTTGATGGCTCTCGCGGCCTTCACGAAGTCCGCGCAGGTACCGTTCCAGAGCTGGCTCCTCGGAGCGATGGTAGCTCCTACGCCTGTTTCGGCCCTGCTGCACTCATCCACCATGGTGAAGCTGGGGGTCTATCTCCTGCTCAGGATATCCCCGGCGATCGCCTGGGAGACAAGCCTGATGTGGCTTGTGGCGTCTGTCGGCGCGATATCGTTTCTCGCGACCTCGATACTGGCGGTCATGCAGACGAATGCCAAGAGAGTCCTCGCATACTCGACCATAGGTAACCTCGGACTGATCGTGATGTGTGTCGGTATCAACACGTCGTTCGCGATAAGCGCTGCGTTGGTCTTACTGATATTCCATGCGGTATCCAAGGCCCTCCTGTTCATGACCGTCGGGGTCGTGAAGCACGAGGCGCATACCCTGAACATCGAGGATATGGAGAACCTGCGTTGCAGGCTCCCGTTCGTCGCCGGCGCGATGCTCATAGGCATATTCACGATAATGCTCCCGCCGTTCGGGATGTTCGCCGCGAAATGGCTGATAGTCGAGGCCGCAAGTGCAGGCTTTCCAGTGGTCCTGATCCTGCTCGCGATAGGTTCCGCCGTCACGGCCCTCTATTACGCGAAATGGATGGGTCGGATCATGTCCGTCGGTGCGACCTGCGAGCTCCCGGACGCCGTGAGATCGAAACTCTCGGGCATCTACAAGCTGACTCTTGGGGCCCTGGTCGCGTGCGCAGTCGCGCTTTCGCTGCTCGTGTTCCAAACGGTACAGTATCTTGTGAATCCTTATATCGCGTTGTTATTCGATGAAGTCCCGATCGGGGAATTCGATGTGTTGCTGCCGTTGATTGTCATGCTGGCAATCTTCGGAGGTGTGATACTTCTGACCATGAAGCTCGTCAAGATACGCCCCGAGATCGTGTCCAGCGCGTATCTCTGCGGCGAGAACTTCGATTACTCGCTCGCGGGGGCGTACTTCGATAAGCGTGTGCCAGATGCAGGTGTGACGTACATATTCAACTTCGCGGCGACCGTTGTAGTGCTCGCGATGCTGATGGTGGCATTCCTGACGGGGGTGATGTGAGATGGATTGGTGGGTATTGCTTCTCGTTCAAATCGCGGTCATCATCGCCGCGCCGTTTGCCGTCGCGATACTTCTCGGTATAGACCGGATAATAACCGCGAGGATGCAGAACAGGGTTGGCCCGCCTGTCTCTCAGGTGCTCTACGACTTCTTCAAGCTGGTCGGTAAGGAGCCGATGCTGCTCAACCGGCCACAGGTAATATTCGCGATGCTGTATCTGACATTCACCATCATCGCGTTCGTGTTATTCGTTTTCGGTCTTGACCTGATAATAATATTCTTTGCTGGTGCCGCAGGCTCGGTCTTCCTGGTCGTGGGGGCGTTCAGCGTCAGATCGCCGTACAGCCATATGGGTGCCAATCGCGAGCTGCTGCAGATAACGGCATACGAACCGGTGCTTTTGCTCGCGCTCTTGATCATCGGCATTCAGGGCGGGTCGTTTGTCGTTGCGGACCTATATAGGGTTGGGGATCTGATATTCACATTGCCGCTTGTATTCGTCGCGCTGATAGTCGTCCTAGTCATCAAGATGCAGAAATCGCCATACGATGTTGCCACTGCTCACCAGGAAATAGTCTCTGGACCGTTCGTCGAGTACTCAGGACCGTATCTTGCCATTACGAAGCTGGGGCATTGGTTCGAGCTCGCGCTGCTGTTCGGAATCTTCACCCTGTTCTTCAACAGCGACAACCTGCTGATCTCGGCGGCCGTGAAGGTGCTCTTGGTCCTGGTCGCGCTGATCGTTGTCCAGATCATCGATAATGCCACCGCTCGTCTTACAAGAGAGCGGATGCTTAAATTCACAGCGACCTTTGGAATCATCGCAATCGTCGCGAATTACGCTATCGTATCAATCCTGCGGAACGCGGGGGTGATCTAGGAATGTCCCTGATAGAGAAATCCAGGGTCAAATCGCCTTGGATATTGCATTTCGACACGGGCAGCTGCAACGGGTGCGACATCGAGATACTCGCGTGCCTGACACCGAGATACGACGTCGAGAGATTCGGCATCCTGAACAAGGGCAACCCGAAGCACGCGGATATCCTCCTCGTGACGGGGCCTGTATCGAAGCGTGCAAGGGAGCGGCTGAAACGGCTCTACGAGCAGATGCCATCGCCGAAGATGGTGATCGCATGCGGCACGTGCGCATGCACCGGAGGAGTGTTCCATAACTGCTACAACATCGAGCAAGGAGTGGATAAGGTCATCCCGGTGGACGTCTACGTCCCCGGTTGCGCCGCAAAGCCCGAGGCGATAATCGACGGAGTCATAGAGGCGCTTAACAAGCTGCAGAAACTGCAGGAGGAAGCGCGCCGGAAGAAGGAGGTGAAGTGAGATGCAGGCAATCGAGCTCAAGACGACCCTGCCAGACCTGGACAGCAAGATATACAAGATGTTTCAGCTCGGTGCACGTCTGATCGCCATTACGGGCAACGATCTCGGCAACGGCAAGTTCGAACTCATCTATCATTTCTCGAAAGCGTCCGAGATAACAAACCTGAAGGTCGAGATTGACGAGAACACGACCGTTGAGAGCGTGACAGGTCTCTTCCCGTACGCAGAGCTGATGGAGAGCGAGCTGGTCGACTATTTCGGAATCAAGGTGAACGGCGCTAAGGCAAACGTGTTCCTCGAGCCCGGCTCTGGCATCTGCACGCCCCTGCGGAAGTCCAAGAAGACGGAGCCCGAGAAGAAAGAAGAAAAGGCCTCTGCAGCTCAGGAGAAGCCCGAGAAGGAGGGCGCGACATCGAAAGGAGGTGCAAGCTGAATGGCAGCGTCAACCAGGGTCAGCGTTGTGCCGCTGGGCGCCCAGCACCCGGTGCTTCCGGAACCGGTCGCGCTGAAGCTCTCGCTCGAGGAGGAGAAGGTAGTAGATGTCAGCATCACTGTCGGCTACTGTCACCGGGGAATCGAGAAGGCCGCGGAGATGAACGACTTCAAGCAAAACGTGTTCCTGTGCGGCAGAGTGTGCGGCATATGCTCTCATCATCATACGACATCCTATTCCGACGCCATAGAGACGATGATGAAGATCGAGGTGCCCGAAAGAGCCAAGCTGATAAGGACTATAGTGGCGGAGCTGGAAAGGCTCCATAGCCACACGCTGATACTCGGTCTGACAGCCGATGCGATGGGGTACGAGAACCTGTTCATGCAGACCTGGCGCGACAGGGAGATCGTGATGGACCTGTTCGAGATAATCTCTGGCAACAGGGTGCACTACGACATCAACCAGATAGGTGGCGTGAGAAGGGACATCGGATATGATGTCGTCAAGAAGATAGAGAAGGGCATGGACCTGCTAGAGGAGCGGTTCAATATATTGGCGAAGTCCTACCTCGACGACCCGACGTTCAAGAAGCGGACCAAGGGGGTCGGCGTGCTGTCGTCCGCCGAGGCCCATACCTACGGCGTTGTCGGTCCAGTTGCCCGGGGCAGTGATATTCCGGAGGATGTGCGCGCGAGCGGGGATGAGAACTATGCTGCCTATAAGGACTTGCACTTTACACCTCAGGTCGAAGAGGATGGAGATATCTATTCTCGAACGAAGGTCAGGGTCAGAGAGGTCTTCCAGTCGATCGATCTCATACGCCAGGCAATTGGCTATCTCAGGGATGGGCCGATAGCCGCGCGTGTTCAGGGGAATCCCAACGGTGAGGCAATAGCCAGGGTTGAGGCTCCAAGGGGTGAGCTGTTCTACTACGCGAAGGGAAACAACACGAAGAACCTCGAGAGAGTGAAGATCCGCACGCCGAGCTTCGTCAACATTCCAGCATTGAAGTACATGATAATTGGTGAGGAGTTCTCAGCGGTCCCCGTGATAATCGCGTCGATCGATCCCTGCTTGAGCTGCACGGACAGGTGATGCGCGATGGTCGAAATGATAAAGAACGTGTTCAAGAACTTGTTCAAGAAGCCAGCAACTTTGAGATATCCCTATGAGAAGAGGCCGCCGACTCCTGGCTATAGGGGCAGGTTCGAGCTGATCCCGACCGAATGCATCATGTGCACGATGTGTGAGAAGAGCTGCCCCGCGGACGCGATCAAGATTGACAAGGAGACAAAGCGGTACGAGTACGACCCGTTGAAGTGCATCGGATGCGGGTACTGCGTCGAGAGATGCCCGAAGGATTGCATCGAGCTCAAGCCTGAATACACCTCTCCCATGACCTCTCATCAGAAGCAGGAATGGACCATCACGCTGACCCCGCACAAGGAGGCGGTGCTCTCCCTGAAGGAATACAAGGATCAGGAATACGCGAGAAGGACGAAGTGCACCCCCCTAGTCAGCGCCGAGGTGCAGAAGTCGTTGCTCGAGCGGTTCTCTGACAGACAGAAGCTGATAGCGTCGCTCGGGAGTTTCATCAGATGTCCTGAGGATATGATAAAGGAGGAGGACGAGGAATAGCTCCGGTCATCGGTCCAAAGACTGGCTATTCCTTCTTCTCGTGCAATCTCTTGCTCTGCCAACTGCGGATAACCAGAGTAGCGATTGTTACTGCGATGAACGCGATGCCCACGGCCAAGATCGTTATCACGAGATCGTTATCCGCGCTCGTCGGTTTCCCGACATATTTCAGATTGAAAAGTATAGGCGCTTCTTTCATATAATCCATGATTGCAAGCCATGGATGC